>Ga0209274_10000041_pt1 | contig 130352 bp, 111 predicted proteins | sample HubBroMetageREF1_FD_188343 | JGI IMG/M metagenome (GOLD analysis project Ga0209274, IMG submission 188343) | Reference soil microbial communities from the Hubbard Brook experimental Forest, New Hampshire, USA - Hubbard Brook CCASE Soil... | ecosystem: Environmental > Terrestrial > Soil >...
AGCGGGTCGAAGACAAGGAGATCCTCTCCGATCTGATGACGAAGCCGATCAGCGTCATGGTCGACAAGCTCGCGCGCGAAATCGACATGCCGGCGGATTGGCGGCTGTGGGAAGAAGAGGACTGGGCCAAGGAAGAAATCCGGACCAGGCCGCCGGGCTCGGGATATCTCGATTTTCCCTTCTCGCCGGAACGCGAACACGAATTCGACATGGTCTGGGACTGCGACCCGCCCTTCGGCTCGATCGGGACGTTCGATCCCAAACCCAACCCGCGAGGATATTTCGCCCGGCCCGGCCCGAACCGACGGCCGCTCTGACGGTGGGTCGAGCGATTACGGCGACACCGATCGACATTGAAACATCGGGTCGAGAGCGGGGTGGGCGTCCGCGCCCGCTCCACGGGTTCTCATTTTTCCCGCGTGACACATGTCGCCATCCGACCCGGACGCCGGCGCGCGCGGTCCGCCCCGCTCTCCGGGATACACACTCTTTTCAGCGATCCGGTCGCAAGCTGGCCCGTCGGGTGCGGCGGGACGGGCAATTCCGGCCGCCGGCACCACCGAGGCGAATGAGATGTTGAACCGGGCCGGCTCGCCGTCGCACTCTCGAGGACGGGCCGGGGCAGTCGGAGGGCGACGAGAGATGGTCAGAAAGGCGGTGATCCTGGCCGGCGGGTTCGGCACCCGGCTGGCCGAGGAGACCGAGCTCCGGCCGAAGCCGATGGTGGAGATCGGCGGCTGGCCGATCCTGTGGCACATCATGAAGATCTATGCTGCCCACGGCATCGCCGAGTTCATCATCTGCCTGGGTTACAAGGGCCATCTGATCAAGGAGTTCTTCGCCAACTACCATCTGCACCGGGCGGACGTCACCTTCGATATCGCCGCCGACAGCCAGATCGTACACCGCCACGCCGTCGAGCCCTGGCTCGTGACCCTGGTCGATACTGGAATCGGCACCATGACCGGCGGAAGGCTGAAGCGGATCCGCGAGCATCTGGGGCCGGAGCCCTTCTGCATGACCTATGGCGACGCCGTCGCCACGGTCGACATCACCCGGCTGGTAGCCTTCCACCAAGCCCATGGCCGGGCAGCCACGGTCACCGCCGTCCGTCCGCCGGTCCGCTTCGGCGCCCTCGACATCGAGCAGAATGTGGTCAAGAGCTTCCGGGAAAAGCCGCAGGGCGGCAGCGACTGGATCAATGGCGGGTTCTTCGTCCTCGAGCCCGCTGCCCTCGACACGATCGAGGGCGATGCCACGATCTGGGAGCGCGAGCCGCTGGAGACGCTGGCCGCCAACGGCCAGCTGATGGCCTTCGAGCATGACGGCTTCTGGCAGCCGATGGATACGCTGCGCGACAAGCGGGTCCTCGAGGAGTTGTGGGCCTCGGGCAACCCGCCCTGGATCGCGCCGTGAGCCCGCGACCCGAGTTTTGGCGCGGCAAGCGGGTGTTCGTCACCGGCCATACCGGGTTCAAGGGCGCCTGGCTCGGCGCCTGGCTCGACCTGCTCGGTGCCAGCGTCCACGGCTTCGCACTCCCGCCCGAGACGAATCCCAATCTGTCGGCGCTGATCGACGGCCGACACGGCGGCGGCACACTCGCCGACATTCGCGATGCGGAACGGGTGAGCGCGGCGATGGCCGGCTTCGCCCCCGACATCGTGCTGCATCTGGCCGCGCAATCGCTGGTCCGGCGCTCCTATCGCGAGCCGGCAGCGACCGTGGCCGTCAACGTCATGGGCACGCTCAATGTCCTGGAGGCGATCCGGGCGACGCCGTCGGTCCGCGCCGCCATCATCGTCACCAGCGACAAATGCTACCAGAACCAGGAAGGAGACCGCCCCTATCGCGAATCGGACGCGCTCGGCGGCGCCGATCCCTATAGCGCCAGCAAGGCCTGCGCCGAACTGGTCACCGCTGCCTGGCGCCGATCCTTCTTTGCCGCCGACCAGCGGGTGGCGATCGCCTCGGCCCGCGCCGGCAACGTCATCGGCGGCGGCGACTGGGCCGAGGATCGGCTGATCCCCGATTGCATCGCCGCCCTCGCCGCCGGACGGGCGATCGAGCTCAGGAACCCGCACGCCACCCGCCCCTGGCAGCATGTCCTCGATCCGCTCGCCGGATATCTCAGTCTCGCCGAACGGCTCTACACGGAAGGAGGCGATTGGGCACGGGCCTGGAATTTCGGGCCCCCGAGCGGGGATATCCGGCCGGTGTCGGTCGTCGTCGCCGCCGTCATCGCCCATTGGGGCGAACCCGGATGCTGGATCGCCGCACCCCTGCCCGGGCCGCACGAGGCCGGCCGCCTCGCCCTCGATCCCGGCCTCGCCCGGACCCGGTTGGGCTGGGCGCCGCGGCTCGCGCTCGACGACGCCCTCGCCTGGACGGTGGATTGGTACCGGCGCCACCGGGACGGCGAAGCCGCCGCGTCCCTGGTCCGGCGCCAGATCGAAGCCTGGGAAGCCTTGCCCGCGGGGACGCCGTGACTGCCGGCGGCTGCCGATTCTGCGGCTCGGCGCTGAGCCAGAGTTTCGCCGATCTCGGCATGGCACCGCCGTCCAACGCCTTCATCCGGCCTGAGCGCGCCATGGCGATGGAGCGGTTCTATCCGCTCCATGCCTTCGTCTGCGGGTCGTGCCGGCTGGTCCAGCTCGGAGAATTCGAAACGCCGGAAGAGATCTTCGGCGAGTACCTCTATTTCTCGTCATATTCGGAAAGCTGGCTGCGCCACGCCGAGGCCTATGCCGGCGCGATGATCGCCCGCTTCGGTCTCGGCCGGCATTCGGAGATCGTCGAGATCGCCAGCAACGACGGCTATCTGCTGCAATATTTCGCGCGCGCGCAGATCCCCGTCCTCGGCGTCGAGCCCGCGGGCAATGTCGCCGCCATCGCCCGCGCCAAGGGCATCGCCACGGAGGTCGCCTTCTTCGGCCGTGCCACGGCGGCGCGCCTCGCGGCCGCCGGCCGGGCTCCGGATCTGATCGTCGCCAACAACGTGCTGGCCCATGTCCCCGACCTCAACGATTTCGTCGCCGGGCTGAAGCAGCTGCTGGCGGCCGCCGGGACGATCACGGTCGAGTTTCCCCACCTGCTCCGCCTGATCGAGAACAACCAATTCGACACTATCTATCACGAACATTTCTCGTATTTCTCATTGCTGACCGCCGAGCGGATCTTCGCCCGGCACGGTCTGACGATTTTCGACGTCGAGGAACCGAGCACGCATGGCGGCTCGCTCCGCCTCTATCTGGGCCATGCCGAGAACACTCCGCCGCAGTCGCCCGCGGTCTCGGCCGTGCTTCGGCGCGAAATCGAGCGGGGTCTCGACGGGCCTGAGCCGTATCGGCGCTTTGCCGCCGGCATTGCCGACGCCAAATGCCGGATCCTCGCGTTTCTGATCGGCGCCCGTGGCAGCGGCAAGTCGGTGGTGGGCTACGGCGCCCCGGCCAAGGGCAACACGCTGCTCAATTACTGCGGCATCGGCCCCGAGCTGATCGAGTTCACCGTGGATCTCAGCCCGCACAAGCAGGGCATGCTCCTGCCCGGGACCCGTATTCCGATTCGGGCACCCGCGGACTTGCTCGCCGCTCGCCCCGATTACGTCTTCATCCTGCCCTGGAACCTGCGCGACGAGATCATGGAGCAGATGGCGGCGATCCGCGCCTGGGGCGGGGCCTTCGTCGTGCCGATCCCGCGCCTGCAGGTCCTGGCGTGATCCGGAGCCAGATTCGAGGTGGCAGAGCGTGATTCAGGCTTCGCAACGAAGCCGTCACGGTCTAGCGGCGCACGCAAGTGACCTCGATGAGGGCGCCGCGGCCCGCCGCCCAGCTGGCGAGAGCGAGCGGGATCGCGGCGATGCCGATGACGCTGCCCAGCGCCAGATGCAGCAGATTGACCGGATCGGGCGGGTCGAGCCGCATCAGCAGCCGGGTCAGGCGGTTGGGCCGTCGGTCGAGCAGGTTCAGGACGCTCTGGACCCAGCCATAAGGGTCGTGCTCGGGCGAGACCTGGGACACGGCCTCGACCGCGAGTCCCTGGCCCGCCAGCAGCAGCGTCAGCCCCGGGAGCGAATAATGATGGAGATGCCGGGGCACATCGAGGTGGAACCAGCGGTCTTTGGCGAAGACCGACTGCCAGCTGGTGAAATTCGGCACGCCGATGATCAGCTTGCCGCCGGGCTTCAGCATCGCCGCCAACTTGCCCAGCGTCTCGGCCGGATCGGCCAGATGCTCCAGAACCTGATTGAGCAGGATGAGATGGAAGCGCGCCGACGGGTCGATCGCGTCGAGACCGCCCGAGACCACGACCAGCCCCCGAGTCTCGCGCGCGATCCGGGCGGCCGCTTCCGTGCGCTCGCTGCCGACGGTCCGCCAGCCCCGGCGCCGCAACATCTGCAGCATCAGGCCGTTGCCGCAGCCCATCTCGAACACGGCCCCGGGCCGCTGGAATTTCGCAGCCCAACCTCCGACTCGGCGGCGGTAGAGCAGCTCCAGCATCCGGGCGACCAGCGGATGATATTCGCGATAGCGGGTGGGATAGTATCTGCCCGGATCGGACGGTGTCGGCACCGTCGCCCCGCTGCCGCACGCCGGACAGGCCCAGACCTCGAACTGGTCGCCGGTGATGTAGTCGGAAGCACCGGGATAGCAGAGCCGCAGCCCTTCCGCCCCGCAGGCCACACAGGACGCAGGCGTCACGCCGCGTCGCTCCGGGGCGGCGGCGGGTTGCTCCGCTTGCGATCGATCACGGCGCTCGGGCGCTGCAAACCGTTCTTGTAGGCGCGGGCGACATAGAGGGCGGTGAAGGCGATCGAGGCGCCGACATAGCTCGCGAACACGAGCAGGGCGGCGAGGGCGAGCCAAGCCGAATGCGCCTCGACCGACCAGGCGCCGAGGACGGTCAGGATCAGGATCCAGAAGGGCAGGATATAGACCGGCAGCCGCAGCAGCAGCGTCGAGGCCGAGAGCAAGCCGCCGATGGCGAACAGCGACATGCCGATCAGATTGTAGTGGGTGGTGCCGGCGATGCGTTTCTGGCGGGTGAAGGGAATCGCCGCCCGGCGGAACCCGACTCGGCCGATCGAGGCGCGCAGAAACGGGAAGGAGGACCGATCGTCGATGATCGCGTCGCGGACCTCGCCGGTGAACAGGGAAAATTCCGCCATGTCGAGGATGATCTCCTCGTCGGCGATCTTCTGGAGGAGGCGGTAGAAGAGCTTTCGGCCCGATTTGATCAGCCGCGGTTCGGGCCGATCGACCCGCTCGCCATAGACGATGTCGAAGCCTTGCTCGTATTTGTCGACGAATTGGGCGATCATTTCCGGCGGATCTTCGCAATCGACGTCGATGATGACGAAGAGATCCGCCTCGATGTTGCGCAAGCCGCATTCGAGCGAGGCCTGATAGCCGAAATTCCGGCTCATCGAGAGGACATAGACTTCCGGCCATTGGGGCACGATCTCGGCGATCTTGTCCCGGGTTCGATCGGTCGAGGCGTTGTTGAGGAACACCAGACGAAGCCGATAGCGCGCCTGGAGCGCGGCCATGACCGGCCGCAGCCGCTCGAAGAACAGCGGGATCACCGGCTCTTCGTTATAGACCGGGCAAATGATCGCGAGGAGCGGCAGGGAGGTCATTTGTCAAGTCCTGTGGCGATCGGCGAGCCTCCAGCCGGCGCCGCGGGCGGGCCCGCGCCGCGGAAGATCGGGGATGGAGTCGAATCGGCAGGGGTCCGATCGGAAAACGACATTCTCCCCAGTTGAAACCGCACATTTTACCAAGGCCTTAACTCGCCGGCTTCGATATAGCAATAATTGGCGGCGATGCCGATCGAGGGATCGGGCGAGAGGGGTGAAAACGGGTGGCGATGCGTACAGCTCCTTGGGTCCTGCCGTTGCTGGGCGCCGCAGCGCTCGGCTCGGCAATCATCCTCTACCAGGTCGATCCGGCGGCCTATCTGCGGGTGCTCGGGATCTTGATGCTGCAGCCGAGCCGTCCGCCCTTCCTCGACGCCGTGCAGATTCCGGCGCTGGTCGAGTGCTGGCGCCAAGGCGTCGATGTCTATGTCACCGCCCCGTGCGATCCGCTCGATCGAACGCTCGCCTATTCGCCGCTCTGGCTCAGGGCGACGTTCCTCCCCAGCGATCCCGCCTGGACGATCTGGCTGGGCCTGGCGCTCACCAGTGCGTTCGTCGGCTCGCTCGCGTTCCTGCCGCGGCCACGGTCCGGGCAGGGCGTCGTCGTCATGGCGCTCGCCTTGTGTTCCAGCATGCCGGTCTTCGCCCTGGAGCGGGGCAATATGGATGTAGTCATGTTCGTGCTCGTCGCCTTCGGCGGCCGGCTCTGGCTCGGCCGCTTTCCGCTCCGGTCCGCCGGATATCTGGTCGTGGCCTTCGCCGGCCTGCTCAAATTCTATCCTCTGGTCCTGTTCCTGCTGTTCCTGCGCGAGCGGATCGGCAGTTTCATCGCGCTCTGCCTGGCGGGAGCTGCACTGTTGGCCGGGTTCGTCTGGTATTTCCAGGACGAATTGGTCGAAATGGCCCGGAATTTCCCCAGTCTCGGGATCTTTACCGACACGTTCGGCTATCGCGTGCTGCCGTCCGGCCTGGGCACCATGCTCCAGCGTCTGTTCGACGCGGCCGGCGCCCGGACCGAGTTCACGCAGACGCTGCCGACCAATCCGCTGTTCGCGGTCGGGGTGCTGGGCTTTCTCCTGATCACGGCTCTGGTCCTGGCGATCCGGCTCGCCACCCGCCCGGCGTTCCGCTCGAGTTTGCAGCGGATCGGCGCGGACGAGGCCGGGTTCCTGGTCATCGGTGCCGCCCTCGTCTGCGGCTGCTTCTTCGTCGGCCAGAGCGTCAGCTACAAGGGCATCCATTTTCTCTTCGTCGTTCCAGGCCTGTTCGCGCTCGCAACCGCGCCCTTCCCCGGTGCCACCCGCCGGCTGTTCCGGACGACGGCGGCGATGGTCCTGGCTCTCATGTGGGGCCTGACGCTGCAACAGCTCGTGGCCCGGCTCTCCGGCGGCACCGCCCGGCCGATGGGCGGATCGGCGGCGATGAATATCTACTGGATCGGCCATGAACTCGCCTGGTGGTGGGTCGTCTCGGTACTGCTGGCGATTCTGTTCTGTTTCGTCGCGCAATCGCCGGTCTGGCCGGCGCTGGCCGGCCTGTCGCGGCGCCTCGTTCCAGCGGCTCGGCTCGGCAGCGGCAGGGAGGAGGAGTCGGATCGGCCCGTACCGTAACCCCGGGCGACGGCACGAGTCCGGAGGGGACGGCGCGCCCCCTCGAGTAGATTCCGACCCTGCGGCAGCACCCGGTTCCGGCGCTAGAATCGGGCCGAAGGGGAGCGCCCGATGCCGCCGGTACTCATCGTCGAAATCGGCACCGGCGCCCCGCGATCGCCAATGATCGAAGGCGCCGGTTCCACCGGGCGCGGGGCATGACCCGGCTGCGGCGGCTGGCGCGGGACGTCTGGATTCTGACCGAAGGCTATTGGGCGAGCGAAGAACGCTGGCCGGCGCGTCTGCTCCTGGCCGCGGTGATCTGTCTCAATCTCGGCCTGGTCGGCGTGAACCTGCTGCAGAACCTGGCGACCGGGGCGCTCTTCACCGCCCTCCAGCAGCGCAATGCGCCGGGATTCCATCGCGCTTTCGCTGCGGTCGTCCTGCTGATCCTGGCGTATCTGGTGGTCGCGGTGCTGCGGGTCTATCTGGATCAGACCCTGCAGCTGCGCTGGCGGCGCTGGCTGACCGATCGGTACGTCACGAGCTGGCTCGCCGGCCGGGCCTTCTATCGCCTGGGCTTTTCCGGGCGGATCGACAATCCGGACCAGCGGATCTCCGAAGATGTCCGCCTCTTCATCGAGCGGACCATGGGTTTGGGCATCGGCCTGCTCTCGGCGCTGGCGACGCTCGCCTCGTTCGCCACCGTGCTCTGGTCTCTCTCCGGCAGCATCACGCTCGCCGCCGCCGGCGTTTCGGTCACGATCCCGGGCTATCTCTTCTGGGTGGCCCTGCTCTATGCCGGGCTCGGCTCCGTGATCGCGCACCTGATCGGCCGCCCGCTGATCAGCCTCAACAACCGGCAGCAGGCGGCCGAGGCGGATTTCCGCTTCAGCCTCGTCCGGCTGCGCGAAGAAGCCGAGGGCGTCGCCCTCTATGGCGGCGAAGCGCAGGAGCGTTCCCTGGCGCTCGCCCGGTTCGGCACGCTCTACCGCAATTTCAGACGGATCATCCGGCGCAGCAACCAATATTTGATGTTTCAGCTGCTGTTCAGCCAGGGTACCTCCTCCTTCGCCTTGTTGATCGCCTCGCCCCGCTATTTCGCCGGGGTGATCCAACTCGGTACGCTGACCCGGACCGCCAATGCCTTCGAGCGCGTCAACGAAGCGCTGTCCTGGTTCATCGAGAGTTACACCGCCTTCGCCGAGTGGCGCGCGACAGTCGACCGATTGACCGAATTCGCCACCCGGATCGCCGGTGAGACGGCGGGCCCACTCCCCGGCGTTCGAATCGAGCCGGCGGCACAAGAGGGGTTCGACTTGACGGACCTCGCCGTCTTCCTGCCCGACGGCAGGCCGCTCATCGGCCCGGCGACGCTCTCCCTTCAGGCGGGGGAAACGGTTCTGTTGCGGGGACCGGCGGGCAGCGGCAAGAGCACGCTGTTCCGCGTCCTCGCCGGCTTGTGGCCCTTCGCCACCGGGCATATCCGGCGGCCCGCCGGTGCCACGACCTTGTTCGTGCCGCAGCGACCCTACCTGCCGATGGGGACCTTGCGCGAGGCGCTGTGGTTTCCCGGCGGCCCGGAACCGGGGCGTGAGGACGAGGTGCTGGCGGCCCTGGCCATGGTCGGGCTGCCGGGCTCGATCGACTGCCTGGACGAAGAATTGGGCTGGGGGCAGGCGCTCTCTCCGGGTGAACAGCAGAAGCTGGCCATCGCCCGTGCCCTCCTGGTCAAGCCGGACTGGCTGTTCCTCGACGAGGCGACATCGGCGCTCGACGAGGCCGAGGAGGCGACGCTCTACCGCCTCCTCGCCCGGGCCCTGCCGGGGACGACGATCGTGAGTATCGGGCACCGACGGTCGCTCGAGGCTCATCACACCCGGGTGATCACGATCGACCATGCCGCCGAGCGGCCGGGCAAACTCGTCGGCCACGCCGGCGATCTGGTCGGCGTCGGCCGCCCGGCGAACCGATGACGGTGCGCGGGCCGGCAAGAATTTCGAACCCGAGGCAACCCGGACCCGGTCGGATGCGTTCTCACTGCGCCCGGGCCGAGACGCGCTGCGCCGATCGCCGGCGCCGCGCGATCGCTCCGGAACCCTCTCGATCGAGTGAGATCCGGCTCATGTTGCGACTTCTCCTAATCATCCTCATCATCTTCGTTCTGCTGTCGTTCGTGGGCGGGTATTCGGGATACGTACCCGGACATTACGGCTATGGCGGCGGCGGCGTCGGTCTCGTCGTCCTGATCGTCGTGCTCGTCCTGCTGTTCCGCTGAACGCGGGCGACCGCCCGCGGAACCGATGCCGCGCGGCGCGATCGCTCGCCGGCGGGGATCTGCCTTCGAATGCGCTTTACATGGCGCCGCGACCCGGGTTTTCTTTCGCAAGGGACCAAATTCGGGAGACATCGCGATCATGCACCGCCTTCTTCTCGTAGCATTCGGCGCAGCGATCTTCGCCTGCGGCGGCGCCCGGGCCGCGACCTGCCCGCCGTTCCCGCCGCCGGTCATCAAATTCGTCCCGCTATCGAGCGATATCGAGCGCGACACGAGCAAGACCGCCAAAGAGCTGGCCGCCACGGGTCCCTCGGCCAAGCCGCAACCGGCGAGCTATGACCGCTCGCTCTCCGGATCCGCCGCCCGTGCGCTGTCGATCCAGAAGCTGCCGGACGGCACGGTCTGCGCCGCCTTGCACGAAGTCGATTTCAAGCTCGGCTTCAAGCGCAAGATCTATGTCGCCCAGGAATTCGCCGGCAACAGCTGCGTCGCCGACACGGTCGCCGATTTCGAGACACCGGTGATCAAGAGCGACGACGACGCCCTCGCCCAGTTCGGCGCCTCGATCGCGCAAGCTTATGGCGCGGATATCAACGCCATCGGCGCCAATGCGGCCAAGAGCGAGGACGAAGCGCAGAAGCCCCTGCTCGAGAAAGTCTCGGCCGTGTGGAAGGACAAGATCTTCCCGGCTTTTTCGCAGCAGGTGACCGACGCCGCGGCCAAGGCCGATCTCAGCAAGTGGCAGAAGGCCTCCTGCGACGGAGCCACCGACAAGGCCTTCGCCGCGATCAACCAGAAGCCGAGCGATATGACCAACAACAAGATTCCGCAACAGCCGCCGCGGCCGACCGGCGGATACGGCGGCCACTACTAGCCGGGCGGCCCGAGGCGGGATCGGAGCCGCCTCGGCGCCGGATCGGGGCCAACGGACAGAGGGAGGTACGGATCATGCCGCTTCTTTGGAGACGGAACGACACCGCCGGAGCCGACTGGAACACGCCGAACCATCGTGCGCGGATGAGAGGCCGCAACGATCTCTCGGCCGGCACCCGTCGCCTTCTTCTGGCACTATCCGCCGCCGTTCTGGCCTGGAGCGGTGCCCGGGCCGCCACTTGCCCGGCCTTCCCGCCGCCGGTCATCAAATTCACCCCGATCCCCAGCGATGTCGAGCGCGATCTCAGCAAGACGGCCAAGGAACTGGGCGCCGCCGCCAAGCCGATGCCCGCCGGCTATGGTCGCGCCCTGTCCGGAGCGGCGGCCCAATCCCTGGCGCTGCAGAAGCAGGCGGACGGGACGATCTGCGCCGCCTTGAGCGAGGTCGATTTCAAGCTCGGCTTCAAGCGCACGATTTATGTGGCCCAGGAATTCGCCACCGATCGCTGCGTCGCCGACACCGTCGCCGATCTCGAGATGCCCGTGGTCAAGAGCGACGACGACGCGCTCGCCCAGTTCGGCGCCTCGATCCCGCAGGCTTACGCTGCCGATATCGACGCCATCGGCACGAATGCGTCCCAAAGCCGGGACGACGTGCAGAAGCCCCTGACCGAGAAAGTCTCGGCCGTCTGGAAGGAGAAGATCTTCCCCGCCTTCGTGCAGCAGGTGGGTGCGGCGGCGGCCAAGGTCGATCTCGGCACCTGGCACAAGGCATCCTGCAACGGGGCCACGGACAAGGCCTTCGCCACGATCAATTCCAGGCCGAGCGATTTCAGCGCCGGCTCCTGGCGGGCTCTGCTTCAGGCGCAGATGCAGCCGCAGTCGGGCTCGGGCAACATGGGGATGGGCATGGGCATGGGCATGGGCGGCATGATGGGCAAGTGAGCGCGGGGGCGCGCGCGCTCCGGCCCGTGGACGCCACCTGCCGGAGCGCGACGGACAACGGCGAAGATCGAAGAGGGAGGGTGGGAGTATGCCTCGGTTGTGGGAACGGAGCTATCCGGAACCGGTGCGCTGGGACGCGCCGCTGCCGATATCGACCTTGACTGCGGAATTGGACGCGTCGATCGAGCGCTACCCGACTGTGTCGTTCCTGGAGATCGCCGGCATCTCGATCGACTATCGCACCTTCGGTGTCCTGGTCGAGCGGGCGGCGTTGGGATTTCGCGCGCTGGGCGTGGGCCCGGGCGTGCATGTCGCCTTACACCTGCCGAACACGCCGCATTATGTGATCGCCTTCTACGCGGTGTTCCGTGCCGGCGGTGTCATCACCAATCTCTCGCCGATCGATGCCGAGCGCGAGATCGGCCACAAGATCGACGTAGCCGAGGCCACGATCGCGGTCAGCTTCGGCGAACTGGCGGCCAAGTTGCCCCGGAACAAGCCGGGGTTGCGGATCGTGATCTGCACCGCGACCGATCTGATCCCGGGCGCGGCCGTTCCGGCCCTGCCCGCGGATCCGGCCGAGCCGGTGCCGTTCGGCGCCCTGCTCGACCCGGCGCGCACGCGCGTGGAGCCGTGGCCGGTGCTGCGGCCGGAGGATCTGGCCCTGCTGCAATTCACCGGCGGCACCACGGGGGTGCCCAAAGCGGCGATGCTGACCCATGCCAATTTGACCGCCGCCGTCTCGATCTACGATGCTTGGGCCGTAACGCCGGCAGCCCAGATGATCGACGGCGACGAACGCATCATCATCGTGCTGCCGCTGTTCCATATCTTCGCATTGGGCACGATCATGCTCCGGGCCGTACGGCACGGCCACACCTTGATCTTGAAGCCGCGCTTCGACGCCCTGGATGTGCTCGATACGATCGACCGCGCCAAGCCGTCGACCTTCTCGGGCGTGCCGACCATGTACCGCGCCATGGTCATGCATCCGCGGGCGCAGACTGTGGATTTCTCTTCTTTGCGCTACTGCGCCTCGGGCGGGGCGCCGTTGCCCTCGGAGTTGAAGGACGCCTGGCGCAAGCTGACCGGACTGGAATTGCTCGAAGGCTGGGGCATGACCGAGAGCTCGCCGGCCGGCACTGCCAATCTGCCCGACACCGGCAAGATCGCCTCGGCCGGCGTGCCGCTGCCCGGCATCGAGTTCGAAATCCGCGATCTCGACGATCCGCACAAGCGGATGCCGACGGGCCAGCGCGGCGAAATGTGTATCAAGGGACCGAATATCTTCCAGGGCTATTACAAACAGCCGCAGGCGACCGCCGAGTCCTTCGTCGACGGATTTTTCCGGACCGGCGACATCGGCTATTTCGACGAAGATGGCTTTCTCTTCATCGTCGACCGCAAGAAGGACATGATCCTGTCGAGCGGCTTCAACGTCTATCCGCGCAACATCGAAGAGGCGGTCTACGAACATCCGGGCGTGGAAGAGGTCATCGTCGTCGGCATCCCCGACAGCTATCGAGGCGAGAGTGCGAAGGCGTTCATCAAGCTGCGGCCCGGGGCCGCGCCGTTCACGATCGAAGAGCTGCGGGGGTTTCTCGACGACAAGCTGGCGCGCTACGAGCTGCCCAGTGCCGTCGAGTTCCGCGATGCACTCCCGAAGACGGCCGTGGGCAAACTGTGGAAGAAGCCGCTGGTCGATGAGGAGCGGGCGAAAGTCGGGCTGAAGTAGGGGCCGCCCGGATGCGAGGCTCCGGCCGGGCGGGCGACCCCGCAGCCGAGCGCGAACAGCGCGGCGAAGAGGATATTCCACCAGCTGGATTTGACCGGCGACCATCCCGTGGGCGAACCGATCGCCAGTGACGTCGTGATCTACTGCAGACTCGGGCGACGCAATTGCCCGGCGGTCGGACCCCCGTTGATTCTCGGCGGTCCTCGCCCTATCTGAAGCCCGTCGCAGTTACGAGGTCTCGCCGATCATGACAGGTTTCGGAGCCGCCCCGACCCGCCGCGGCTTTCTCGGCGGAGTGGCCCTGGCGCTGCTGGTTGCCCGGAGCCCCGCGCGTGCCGCAGCAGCACCGGCGCGCGCCGTTCTCTCGCCCGCCGATCAGGCCGATCTCGATCGGATCCAGGCCTATCTCAACGGCATCAAGACGGTGACCGGCAAGTTCGAGCAGACCAACCCCGATGGATCGGTCTCGACCGGCACGGTCTGGCTGTCGCGGCCGGGCAAGATGCGTTTCGATTATGATCCGCCGACCAAGCTGCTGATCGTCTGCGACGGCAATTTCATCGAGGTCAACGACAAGAGCCTCGACGACATCCAGTTCGTCCCGGTCAAGGACACCCCGGCTTGGCTCATCCTGCGCGACGGCATCACCCTTTCGGGCGAGGTCACCGTGACCCGCTTCGAACGGGGGCCGAAGAGTTTCCGCGTTACCACGGTGCAGAGCAGCGACGAGTCCAACAGCTCGCTGACCATGGTTTTTTCCGACGAGCCGCTGGCGTTGCGGCAATGGACCGTGATCGATCCGCAGGGCCGCGGCACGCGCGTGGCGCTCGTCGACCTGCAGGAAGCCGGCACGCTCAGCCACGACCTGTTCGTGCTCCCGGATAGTGCTGCGAACAAGCGCAATCGCGGCGGCCACTGACCGGCGCCGCTGCGCGCACCGCACTTGCCAGGCAGGCGGCAGCCTGCCAAGCTTCGGCCCTTGGCTGCTCTGCGGCCGAAGCTTCCGACCCGGAAGCGGAGCCCGGAGATCGACCAGCCTCGAGGGACATCCATGTCCGTTGCCGTTCCGCCGCCGCTGGTCGGGCTCACCTGCTGTCGGAGCCCGATGAACGACTCGCCGTATCACATCGTCGGCGAGAAATACATTGCGGCCGTGCTCGGGGGTGCCGAGGCGCTGCCGCTGCTGATTCCGGCGCTGGGCGACCAGCTCCCGATCGAGGCATTGCTCGACCGGCTCGACGGGCTGTTGCTGACCGGCAGCCCCTCCAATGTCGAACCGCATCATTACGACGGCCCGCCGCCGCCGCCGGCGAACCCGACCGACCCGGCGCGCGACGCCACGACTCTGCCGCTGATCCGCAGCGCCGTCGCGCGCGGTGTGCCGGTGCTCGCCATCTGCCGGGGCATCCAGGAACTGAACGTGGCCCTGGGCGGCACCCTTCTGCAGGAGGTGCACCGCCTCGCCGGCCGCCGGGATCACCGCGCCCGTCCGACCGATCCACTCGACCAGCGTTATGGCCCGGCTCATCCGGTGACCCTGACCCGAGGCGGATGGCTGCACGAACTCGCCGGATCCGGCGAACTGATCGTCAATTCCCTCCACGGCCAGGGCATCGACCGAGTCGCACCGGGCCTGGCGATCGAGGCCGTTGCCGGCGACGGCCAGATCGAAGCAGTCCGATTGCAAAATGCCCGATTCTGCATCGGTGTGCAGTGGCATCCGGAATACCGGTTCGCCGACAGCCCCGTCGCACTCCGGCTGTTTGCGAGCTTTGGTGCGGCTTGCCGAGCCTTTTCCGTCGGGCGCGGAAAAAACGAGAAAGCCGCCTGAGCGAGAAAGCCGGCGTCCCGGCATAAACAGAACAGCGGGTAAACCGTCGCATGCAGGGTCTCCGATTCCGCTATGCAGGGAACGCAGTTGTTGGCCAGGGGAGAAGACCCATCTCTCTCAGAGTGAAGTGATCAGGAAGCTCTGACTCCTGATGTCCGGCCGGTTCCCCTGCCTGTTCGGGCTCTCCCAGCGACACTTCTATTGACGGCCGGCCATCCCCCCTGATCGGCCGTCACAAAAGCAAGCGGCGTCCGATCATCCCCCCGGTCGGACGCCGTTCTTGCCTTATTCCCCGCGAGCGTCGACCCCGCTGGTTGCAGCGCCCCGGAGCATCTGCTTTGATGCCTTCCGCATCGCAGCCGAGGTTCTCCCATCATGGAATTCGCCCTTCCCCCGCCGCCCGTCCCGGCCGTGCCGGTCATCGGCGGGTACGCGTTTCCAGTACGCCGGATCTTTTGCGTCGGCCGGAACTATGCGGCCCATGCGCGCGAGATGGGCCACGACCCGGACCGCGAGCCGCCCTTCTTCTTCACCAAGCCGGCCGACGCGATTCTGCTGCCGGGCCATCCGATGCCCTATCCGCCGGGGACGCGAGATCTCCATCACGAGATCGAGCTGGTCGTCGCCATCGGCGTCGCGGGTGCCGATATTCCAGTCGCGACGGCGCAGGCTCACGTCTTCGGCTATGCCGTCGGCCTCGACATGACTCGGCGCGACCTTCAGAACGAGGCCAAGAAGCTCGGCCGGCCCTGGGATATGGCCAAGGGCTTCGACGGCTCGGCGCCGGTGGCCCCCATCCACCGGGCGAGCGAGACCGGGCCGCTCGAGCGCGGCGCCATCTGGCTCGACGTGAATGGCGGGCGCCGGCAGGCGGGCGACCTCGAGGAGCTGATCTGGTCGGTGCCGGAGGTGATCGCCACTCTCTCCGGCCTGGTCGGGCTGGAGCCGGGCGATCTCATTTTCACCGGCACGCCCGAAGGTGTGGCATCCGTCATCCGCGGCGACCGGCTCCACGGCCATATCGACGGGCTGACCGATCTCGACGTGACCCTCGTCTGATGGCGCTCACGCTCGCGACCTGGAACATCAATTCGGTCCGCCTGCGCCTCGCCGGGGTCGAGCGGATGCTGGATCTGGTCCAGCCCGATATTCTCTGCCTCCAGGAAACCAAGACACCGGACGAGTTCTTTCCGCATGACGTGTTCGAGGCGCTGGGCTATCGCCACCGGCTGATCCACGGGATGAAGAGCTATAACGGCATCGCCATTCTGTCGCGCCTGCCCTTCACCGAACCGGCGACCGTCGATCGCTGCGGCAAGACCGATTGCCGGCACGGGCTGGTCAAGCTCGAGGGCGGCGTCGAGCTGCACAATCTCTACATTCCAGCCGGCGGCGACATCCCCGATCCCGAGCAGAACGAGAAATTCGCCCACAAGCTGGCCTTCCTCGACGAGCTGACCGGATATTTCGCCGCGTCCGAGCGCCGTAACCGCTCGATGATCGTCGTCGGCGACCTCAACATCGCGCCGCTGGAGCACGATGTCTGGTCGCACAAGCAGCTGCTCGATGTCGTCAGCCACACGCCGATCGAAGTCGCGCGCTTCGCCAGACTGCAGGCGACGGCCGCCTTCGTCGACGCCGTCCGGCATTTCGTCCCGCCCGACCAGAAACTCTATTCCTGGTGGAGCTATCGGGCCAAGGATTGGGACATCAGCGACCGCGGCCGCCGGCTCGATCATATCTGGACGACCCCGGATCTGGTGCCGAGCCTGTCGGGATGGGAGATCCTGCGGTCGGTCCGCGGCTGGGATAAGGCCTCGGACCATGTGCCTGTGGTGGTGCGGCTCGGCGGGTAGCAGGCGAGCCGGCTATCGCCGGTCGTCGTGCTCGCCGCCTTCGAGCATTCGCACGACCCTGCCGGACGCGTCGCGCTCGAAGGTCACCGGCTCGCCGACGAGACCGCCCGATTCCCATTTGAACCGGTCGGGACCGGAGGGGACGAGATAGATCCGGGTTCCGGACGAATCCTGCCAGGCCAGCCGGCCATTGGCAACGAGGATGGCGGCGTCGCGCGGGCCGGTGCCGTAGGTCCCGACATAATCCTGCCAGGCCGGATCGGCGACCGGGGCCGGGGCCGGAGGCGTCGCTGCGGCGACGGCCGGGCCGGCGAGGTCGAGCGCCCGGTCGACCCATTTGCCCGGGCCGTTTTCGTCGGCATTGGTCAGGACCACGACGCCGAGCCCGGTGGCCGGCTCGATCGCGATCCGGCCGGCAAAGCCGGCGGCCTTGCCGGCATGGCCGATCCGGATGACGTTGCCGGCACGGCGCGTCTCCCAGCCCAGACCCTCGCCACCGGAGAAGTCCGAGAAATCGGCGTGGATGCGGAGCATCTCCCGCCGGCTCCGGGCCGACAGCACCAGGCTGTCGCCGTCGTCGAGCGCCCAGGCGGCGAGCTTCGCCATGTCGGCAGCCGTCGATGCGATCCCGGCGGCGGCGGTGAGCGCCCCCATGGTCAGGAACGCCCGCGCCTCGCGCGGTCCGTCCGGCCCGCGGGGGCCATAGCCGGTGGCCAGGCCAGGCGTGTCCGGCTTCGGCTCGACCACGGTATCGGTCATGCCGAGCGGTAGCAGGACATGAGTCCCGACATAGTCGGCATAGGATTGGCCCGAAGCCGCCTCGACCACCAATCCCAGCAGAGCGAAGCCGAGGTTCGAGTATTTCCAGCCGCTTTCGGCCGGGATCGCCGGGGCGACATCGGCTAGTGTCCGAACCAGATCTTCCCGGCTCGGCATCACCCGATCGGTCCAGGACGCCCCCGGCGCCTCGCGCGGCAGGCCGGAGAGATGGAGCAGCAATTCACGCAGCGTGATCGCCGGATGCGGGTCGCCCGCGAGGCGGAACCAGGGCAGATGGCGGGTCACCGGATCGTCCAGATCGAGCCTGCCGGCATCGCGCAGCTGGACCAGGGCCAGCCCGGTCAGCAGCTTGGACATCGAGCCCAGCCGGAACCGCGTGCCCGGCCCGACCTTGTCGCCCCGCGCCAGATCGGCGTCGCCATAATCGCGATGCCACAGCAGGTCTCGGCCATGGATGACGGCGATGGCCAGCCCGGGAATGGCGCGGGCCCGCAAATCGGCGGCAATCTCGCGGTCGAGGGTCGCGAAAGCGGCCGCGACGGGTGGCGCGGAATCGAGCCCCTCGGCCCGGACCGCGGCAGCGGCGGCGAGGCATCCGAGCAGCATCGAAACGACCCACCGCCTACGCGGGAGGCCGCGGCCGGGTAGGGGAAGGGGCTGTCCGGAAAAGAGGCGGAGAGTCATGCGGCCATTCTCCCGAGACGAGATCGCGCCGACGACGACATTAACGGCAATTAATGTGAGCGCGCCGCACCGATCATGGCATAACGCTGCCACTTGCAAGGGGAGGGTGCCATGGGATCGGTCGCTATGTCGCGCGCAGCCGGAGTCGTTCTGGGACTCGCCTGGACGCTTGTAGCGATCGCGGCGGAAGGACCGCCGGTGGCGCCGGTCGAGCCGGTTACCGAGACCTTCTTCGGGACCCAGGTGACCGACCCCTATCGCTGGATGGAGGAATCGGGTGCCCCCGGCTTCCTGCCCTGGATGAAGGGCGAGGCCGAGTATACCCGTTCCGTGCTCGACCGGATTCCCGGCCGCGAAGCGTTGCTGAAGCGCGTCGTGGCGCTCGACAATGCCGGCATCCTCATCCGCAATCTGCAGATCGCCGGCGGCAAATATCTCTATGAGAAGACCGTGCCCGGTGCCGCGAACTACTCGCTGACCGTGCGCACCGGCCTCGGCGGCAAGGAGCAGGTCCTGGTCGACCCGGAAAAGCTCGGCACGCCGGGCCATCACGTCGCCCTCGATTGGTTCCAGGCGGCACCGGACGGGCATCGGGTCGCTTACGGCCTGTCCGAAGGCGGCTCGGAGGAAAGCGTTCTGCATGTGATCGATCTCGATACCGGCAAGGCCTTGCCGGATGTGATCGACCGGGCCCGTTTCGCCTCGCCCGCCTGGCTCCCGGACGGCAAGTCGTTCTTCTACACACGCACCCTGAAAGGGGCAGCCGGCACCGACAAGTACAAGAACCTCAGGGTCTTCCGCCATGTCCTGGGGACCGATCCGGAACAGGACCCGCTGATCCTGGCCAAGGATTCGACACCGGCGGCACCCTTCGACGACAGCGATTTTCCGTTCCTCGTCGTCACCCCGGGCTCCGATGTCGCGCTCGCGATGATCGTCCATGGGGTCTTGAACGAACAGACTCTCTATGCGGCACCGCTGGCCGAGGTCACGGGACCGGCCACCCCCTGGCGCAAAGTCGCCGATGTCGCCGACAACGTGACCGGTGCGGCCCTCCATGGCAACGACCTCTACCTGCTCTCCCACAACGAGGCGTCGCGGTTCAAGGTGCTGAAACTCGACGCGCGCCAGCCCGATCTCGCCAAGGCCGAAACCGTCGTGCCGCCCGGCAATGTCGTCGTCCGCGGCGTCAATGCCGCAGCGGACGCGCTCTATATCGAGGATCTCGACGGCGGCATCGGCGAGCTGCGCCGGCTCGATTACGCCTCGGGCAAGCTCGAATCGCTGGCCCTGCCGGTCAAGGGCTCGGTCGGGCAAATCTTCACCGATCCGGCCCGTCCGGGGGCGACCTTCAGCCTGGAAAGCTGGGTCGTGTCGCGCGGCTGGTACGAGATCGGCGCCCACGCCAAGGCCGTGCACAATACTGGACTGCTGCCGCCGGCGCCGATCCCGGTCGCCCAGTTCACGTCCGAGGAGATCAAGGTCACCGGGGCCGACGGCGTCGAGATTCCGCTCTCGATTGTCTACAAGCGCGGCTTGAAGCGGGACGGCAAGCGGCCGACCTGGCTCACCGGCTACGGCTCCTACGGCATCACCCTCAACCCCGGCTTCGCCCCGCGTTATCTGGCGCTCCTCGAACAGGGCGGGATCTGGGCGGTCGCCCATGTCCGCGGCGGCGGCGAATATGGCGAGGATTGGCACAAGGCCGGGCAGAAACTGACCAAGCAGAACACCATCGGCGACCTCGTCACCGCCGCCCAATATCTGATCGCCCAGCATTATACCTCGCCCGCGACCTTGGCGATCAATGGCGGCAGCGCCGGCGGGATCACCGTCGGCGGTGCCGAGACTCAACATCCCGAGCTCTTCCGCGTCGTCCTCGACGATGTCGGGGCGACCGACACGCTGCGCGGCGAATTCTCCGAGAACGGCCCGCCCAACATCCCGGAATTCGGCTCGGTCACGACCGAGGAGGGCTTCAAGGGCCTCTATGCCATGGATGCCTATCAGCATATCAAGGACGGCACGGCCTATCCGGCGACCCTGGTGACGACCGGGATCAACGATCCGCGCGTGCCCTCCTGGGAGCCCGCGAAATATGCGGCCCGGCTGCAGGCGGCGAGCAGCAGCGGGCGGCCGGTGCTGTTGCGTGTCGATTTCGACGCCGGCCACGGCATCGGCTCGACCAAGCTGCAGCGCGACCAGGAATTCGCCGACAAGCTCGCCTTCCTGTTCTGGCAATTCGGCCTGCCCGGCTATCAGCCGAGTTAGGCCGGAAGGCCCCGGGTGAGCACGGTCTTCGCCTATCCCCGGCGGGTGCTGCTCGCCGACTATGCCCGCGCCTCGGCCGGGCTGGGCTTTGCGGCGGCCGTGCTGTTCCTCCCGATGCATTGGGTGCTGGCCCTGGTCTTCGGCGGCATCGCCCTCTTGCTCCTGGGGTTCGGGCTGCGGACGGGCTTGCGCCAGTTGAGCCGGGTCGAAGTCACCGAATCCGGAATCGCGATTTCCGGGCCGCTGCCGCGCCGCATCGCCTGGGCCGATCTGGCCGAATTCCGGCTGCGCTATTTCGCGATGCGGCGCGACCGCAAGCATGGCTGGATGGAGCTGACGCTGAAATCCAAGGCCGCTCGGCTCTCGATCGAAAGCCAGATCGAGGGTTTCCCCACCATCGTCGAGCGCGCCGCCCGCGCCGCCGCCGCGCTCAGCCTCGACGAGGCGAGCCTGGTCAATCTCGGCGCCCTCGGGATCGCATTGCCCAAGCGACGCCGGGATCCGACCTGAGCGGGGGAGGATCCGGATGAAGCACGCGACGGCCACCGCCCTCGCCTCTCGGGGAAGCGGGTTGGGGTAGCCGCACGCTCGATCGTCTCGGAATTTCGTAACCGCCGTTTCAGGCCGGGATTACGGCGGGTCGCTGCCCGTCGTCTCGATGTCCGGCGGGTCGGGTTCGTCCGCCTCGGCCTCGGGTGGCCAGCATCTTCCGTAAGGTGAGCTCTGCACCCGGGTTCGCGCTTCTTCGAGCGCCCAGTCTTCCCGTTCCCAGCGCTGCCAATCCGGCCTGATCCCCAGATCCATGAAGATCCGGGCCAGGATCTCGCCGATCGGGCGGTCGCCGAGTTCGTCGTAGCGCTCATATTCCCGTAAGCGCTCGGAGAGCCCGTTGCCGAGATCGTAGCGCTCCTGGAGATCCTTGGTCCGGGATTCGATCCCCTGCTTGGCGATCCGCTCGACCTTGGACTTCTTCAGCGCCCGGCGCCGGGTCTCGTTCGCCGCCTCCCGCCGGGCCGCCTCGGCCCGCGCTGCCGCCCGCTGGGATTCGGTGCGTGCGAGCCACTGCCGGCGCTCTTCGGCGAGCTTGGCCTCGAATGCTACGGTCAGGCGCACCGCCCGCGAGATACAGGCGAAGAGTGCCGAGAAATCGCGGGCCCCCTGGGGCGGTGCGACCCAGCCATCCACCGCCGGCTTCGCTGCTTCGATCGCCTGGCGCTCGATCGCCCGCGCGATGTTCATCCCGATCGCGGTCAGTTCCTGCAGGATCGCCATGTGCCGCTCGTGCCGCACCCCGGCCTCGTCGCCTTCGGCGCGAACACAGCCCTCCCCCCGATCCGGCGACGGACCGTGCAAGGCCGGGTCGGCCGATGCGGGGCTGGGGTGAACGGTGCTCATGAACGAAAACGGACCTCGAGTCGGGGGAAGAAGGAAACGTTGTGGTGCTGGGGGACGGTATTCGGCTTGTGAAGCTCTCTCGGCTGTGATGTTCTGTAGGAGGTATGTAGGAGGTATGTAGGAGGTATGTAGGAGGTATGTAGGAGGTATGTAGGAGGTATGTAGGAATTTTGCCGGCTTGTCAAGAGGAAAATTCCAGAGCGTCCGGCTCGCCGTTCGGGAGCGAGCGGGGCAGACCGCAGGGTGGCGGCCCGCTGGTTTCGACAGAATAGCCGCCTGCGCTCGCGCGCAGCGTCCACGACCTGTGAAAGAACAAAAATAGGATTTGCAAAGCTGCTGTACCGCGTCAATCATTCCCGCGTCCGGCCGGGCAATCACCATGCTGATTGTGGCGCCGCTCTCATCCAGACTGACGCGCCTTCCTCTGGGGACATTCCATGCAGTTCGACGATGTTATCCTCGGCCGCCGGAGCATCCGGGGCTACAAGCCCGATCCCGTTCCCAAGGCGCTCATCGAGGAGATCATCCGTTTGGCGATGCGGGCACCGTCGTCGATGAACACGCAACCCTGGAATTTCTACATCATCACCGGCGAACCGCTGGCGCGGATCCGCGCCGGCAACACCGAGCAGATGGCGGCGGGCGTGCCGCAATCGCGCGAATTTCGCACCGGTCAGGCTTTTGCGGGTCGGCACCGCGACCGGCAGGTCGGCGTCGCCAAGCAATTGTTCGCGTCGATGGGGATCGCACGCGACGACAAGGACAAGCGCCAGGATTGGGTGATGCGCGGCTTTCGTCAGTTCGACGCGCCCGTCTGCGTGATCGTAACCTATGATCGCGTGCTGGACGGCAGCGACGACACGCCCTTCGACTGCGGCGCCGTGACCAACGCTCTGGTCAACGCCGCCTGGTCTCGCGGTCTCGGCGCGGTCATCAACAGCCAGGGTATCATGCAGTCGCCGGTCGTGCGCGAGCACGCCGGAATCGCCGATGATCAAGTCATCATGAAAAGCATCGCGCTGGGCTGGCCGGATGAAAGCTTCCCCGCAAACGCGGTGGTGACGGAACGCAAGACCCTGGCTGACGCGACTGTGTTCGTCGGGTTCGGAGACTAGGAGAACGATGATCTTCACCCGTCTGCGGCCGCCGGAAAATCCGTTTGCCTCTAGTCGTTGGAACGTCAGATTTCGACCGCGGTACCGAGGGCTGGTGTCGACTCCAATGCGGTCATCCGAACGCGGATCGGCCGCTCCGTGAAGCCGACGTTCAGCGCTGGCTCCTTCGCGCTCAATTTCCGCCGCTTTGGTTTGGCTCGACTCCCCCTAAAAGCCGGCGTCTCTGAAACCGAACGGGTGCTTGCCATCGAAGTTTGAGATCCGCCACAGCGTTGCCGGCGCGCTCGGACGTGTCTGAATTGCTTTTCGCCGGAGGTGTTGGGTTTTATGGAAGCTTCCTCTAGGATAGTTACCGAGATACGTGCCAGAGAGGAAGCAAGACTTTTATGCCTGATCCCGTAACCGACATCGAAAGCTTCAAGGCATTCATCCGTGCTCGGACGAAGGAGACATGGGATCAGCGCCGCATTCCCTACTATCTCAGCTTCGTCGCCATCGACTTGAAGAAGCTCGGGGTTTCTTATCGCGCTCTTCTTGGCCCGCTGAAACTCAGCCAGTGGGCTTCGTTGAACGAGGTGCCAGAAACGGCGCTAGTTGCGCATCCCACGCATCGAGCTAAGATAGGCTTCGTGCCGGCCAATTCGGGCTTCGCATTCGACATGGAGGAGCCGCTACCTAGGCCGGCGCGCGGGCTGGACTCTCACAGTGCGCGCAGTCGCGCCCTAGTCCAATTCGTTCAGAGTTTGGTCGACCTTCCCGAGAGCGCGATCGAGGGCTTTCAGGTGCCCGCGAAGACACTGATTGGGTTCCTCAAGCACTGATGCCGCTCCTCGTTGTGGTCGTCACCGCTCATGCAGGGGTGATTGACACGGTGACAAAGCGGCGCGCTGAGCTGATTCCCGCCGATATGCGTGCCCAAAACTTCGCCAAGCTCGGTGGCGAAGAAGTTGAGGTTTCAAGCTACCGGGTAGAGGCGCAAAGCACAGTCGGCCATCTCCTTGCTCATATCGAAGCCCTAGGACGCTCGACCACTTCAGGAGTGATCATACTTACGGATGATCAGCTGCCGGAACTCGTCAAGAGTCTCGGCGATATATTCAGCGTCAATCGCTTCACACCTCCTGCAGATGGTAAGAGGATCGGCAATTTGATCTCAGCAACCTTGGTCAAAGCACTTCGTGCATACCGTTACTTCAACAAGCGGTTCAATGATCTCAAATATCAGCAAATCCTACGGCTGCCGCTTCGTAACTTCAGTGCGCAGGAGGTTGCCGACATGCGCACCGCCTGCCGTGACATGTTGAACCGTGAAAATTATGGACTCGAACTCGACCAGCTATTGGCGCGCTTTCGACAGCGACAGCGCCCGAAAATGGCATCAGCCTATCCGACGGTCTACTTCGTTGATGACGACGGGAAGCATTTCAGCCTCGGCCCGGAGCGTCACGCAAGGGCCGATACAGCTAAGCCACCGCATAACGATTTCTGTGTTCTAGGGAATGCCTTCCGCTTTGGTCGTCGATTCGACGGTACGAACCACTTTAACGTTAGTCGTGATCGCGACGCCCCAATGGCCGGCAATTACTCCGACTGCCATAACGCCCAGCGTTCAGGGCGGGACGCGCGGCACTTAAACATGTTCTCGAACGATTTTTTCTAAAGCAACCGCACTGGGGAGTAGCCATGTAGCTCCCCTGGTGCGTACCTAACGAAGCTCTTTCACCGAAAGCGGCCTGAGTTGATCAAGGGCTGGACCCTAATATTTCGACTCATCCGAACGATCGCGCGGCGCCTCCAGGCATTACGCTCTCAAAGCACATGAAGACTCGATAGTTGAGATTGCAGATAGGCTCAATGGTCGATAAAGTCAAGCTCGCTGACTTGCCGACGCCCATCGACCCTCGCAGCCGGTCCGCAGACTATGGGCTCGGGTACGGTTCTGTGTGAGTTGGCGCGTCCGGACATCGCTCCGAAACGAATGGGTCGGTTACGCCGAAGATAGTGCGCCTTGGCTGAGGACCCCACCCTGGGGTGACGGGTGACCGATTTCCCACCTCGTGCTATGAAGCCGCCGCTCCCGGCCCTGTCGAGCGACGACAAAAAAGTCCGGCTCTTGGACTCGCCGCCGGAGACCCGACCGGCGGCTTCACCCACCCCATCAGGGTCGACGCATCCCGGCGATATGATGTCCGCTGTAGCGAGAAGCCGCCAATCTCGCCTGAACGGTCGAACTGGGGCGCCATGGCGTGGCGAGGCCGCGCCGGTGTCTCTGGGCGATACCGAGCCGCTCCAGCTCGGGAAGCACTTCGGAGACCGCCCGATCCGGTTGGTGATTGCGCGCCCGATCGGCTTCCCTGTCGATGCCGAGTAGAGCGTTTCAGGACTTCTGAACTGATCGAGCGCCCCTAGCTTCGCGAACGGAGCGCGCCGTTTTCGCGCTCACTCCCAATGGGGCAAAGAGGGAGATTTTGTCGGCGTGCCCGGGGTTTCGCCCCGCTTCGGAGACAAGTAGAAATAACAGCGACCTTTGTCGTCCATGAAAAATTGAAAATCAGAATCTATGGGGGTGCGGCGGCCGCCGCACCCCCATAGATTCTGTCGATTCGAGCCCCCTGAAACGCGGCTGAGCGAAGACTCGCATAATTTTGCGCGTTGCCTCACGGCACCATCGACTCCGCCCGCACCTCACACCCGCAACACCAACCCCTCCCGCGCCACCACCGTCCCTGGCCGTGCCCGCTCGACCCGCCCGGCCAGCGCGTCGAGCTGGTCGTCGGTTCGCCGCGGCATGTGGTGGAACAGGACCAGGGTCTTGGCCCCGGCGGCTTCGACCAGGCGGATGCCTTCTTCCCAGGTCGAATGGCCCCAGCCGCGCTTGCTCGGATATTCGGCGTTGCTGAACATGGCGTCGTAGATGACGTAGTCGGCGCCGCGGATCAGCGCCAGCACGTTGGCATCGAGCCGGTCGGCGAAATGTTCGGTGTCGGTCACATAGCAGATCGCCTTGCCTTCGTATTCGACGCGATAGCCGGTGGCGTTGTTCGGGTGGTTGAGCGCGGCGGTGCGCAGGGTCACGCCGGGCTGCGGCTGCAGCGTCTCGCCGGCATGGAAATCGAGGAACCGCGTCTCGGCCCGCATCGTCGTCACCGAGATCGGCAGGAACGGATCGGCGAAGAGCTGGTTGATCGTCTCGCGCAAGGTCCGGTCGGGCAGCAGATGGCCGGCCCAGAGCCGGAGCGTGTTGCCGGCGCCGAAGGCCGGGCCGAAGAAGGGCAGGCCCTCGATATGGTCGTAATGGGTGTGGGTCAGGAAAATGTCGAAATCGTAAGGCGGCGCCTGTTGTTCCAGATGGTGGCCGAGTTCGTGCAGGCCCGTGCCGGCATCCAGGATCAGCACGTGCCGGCCGCAGCGGATCTCGACACAAGGCGTGTTGCCGCCGTAGCGCAAGGTTTCCGGCCCCGGCACGGCGATGCTGCCCCGTACGCCCCAGAACCGCGCCGAGAATCCGTCCGGGCTCGGCGCCGTCCCGGTCATGGCACGAGCCGATAGCCGCCCGGCTCGGTCACCAGGATTTCCGCCTTGGACGGATCCAGCTCGATCTTCTGGCGCAGCCGATAGACATGGGTTTCGAGCGTATGGGTCGTGACCCCGGCATTATAGCCCCAGACTTCGTTCAGCAGCAGCTCGCGCCCGGTCGGGCGTTCGCCGGCCCGGAACAGATATTTCAGGATCGCGGTTTCCTTCTCGGTCAGCCGAATCTTCTTCTTGCCGCCGGCATCGATCAGCAGCTTGGCCGAGGGGCGGAAATTATAAGGGCCGATGGTGAAGACCGCATCCTCGCTCTGCTCGTGCTGGCGCAGCTGTGCCCTGAGCCGGGCGAGCAGCACGCCCAGGCGGAACGGCTTGGTGATGTAGTCGTTGGCGCCGGCATCGAGACCGAGAATCGTATCGGCCTCGCTGTCCGACCCGGTCAGCATGACCACCGGCGTCCGCAAGCCGTTGCGGCGCATCAGCCGGCACAGATCGCGCCCGTCCATGTCGGGCAGGCCGACATCGAGCAGGATCACGTCGAAATAGCGCGACTTGACGATCTCCAGCGCCTGCGCCGCATCGGCCGCGGTTTCGGTGGTGAATTCCTCATGGAGCTTGAGCTGCTCGACCAGGGCTTCGCGCAGCGGCCCGTCGTCGTCGACGAGCAGAACCCGCTTGGGCGCGCTCAACGCGTCACCGTCACGCCACGCCAGAAGGCGATATGGTCGCGGATGTTTTCCGCTGCGGGTTTCGGTTCGGGATAGTACCAGGCGGCATCCGGATTTTCGACGCCGTCCACTACCACCGTGAAGTATCGAGCCACACCTTTCCACGCGCAGATGCTAGTCGTGGTACTGTCTTTGAAGAATTCACGTCGGAGCGAGCCGGGCGGGAAATAGATATTGCCCTCGACCGTCTCGAATCGCTCGGATTCGGCGATGACCTGGCCGCGCCAGGATGCGCTCGGCATTGATTTCCTCCCGACAGCCCCAATTCGACCTTACACAGAATAGTGATCTGCTGCACCGGCTGCAACGTTCTCCATGCTACCGCGCCGAGAAGCGATCGAGGGCGGCACCGAATTCCCGGCTGCTGCGATCCCAATCGGGCAGGGCCGCCGCCGCAGCGAGGGCGCCCCGGCCGAGGCGACCGCGCAGCGTCTCGTCGGCGATCAGCCGGCCGAGGGCCAGGCCCAGGGCGGAGCGGTCGCCGGGCGGCACGAGAATCCCCGCCGTCTCGGGCACGGTGCCGGGAATGGCCCCTCCGGTCGTGCCCAGGATCGGCAATCCCTGCGCCATGGCTTCGGCGAACACCATACCATAGCCTTCGTAAAAAGAGGCGAGTACGAAGAGATCGGCGTCGGCATAGGCTCGGCCCACCTGTCCGGGCTCGTATTCCCCGGCGAGAACGATCCGCTCGCCCAGGCCCGAGAGGTCGATCGCCCGGCGCAATTGCCGCACGGTTTCGGCATCGCGCCCGAGGCTGCCGATGATGGTCAGCCGCCAGGACGATGAAGCGACCTCGGCCAGTGCCTCGACCAGCAGGACATGGCCCTTGCGCGGCGTTACCGTGCCGATCGAGAGCAGCCGGACCGGACCGTCGCCGCGCGGGATCGCCGCGCGGCTCGGCCGATCGAGCCCGGGCGGGACGATGGCGAGGCGGGCTTCGGCTACTCCATAGGCGCAAACCGCCGCCGCGCTCGTGGCGCTGGGGCAGATCAGGCCGCAGCAGAGCGGCAGCAAGCGGGCTTCGAGCGCGGCATAGCGCGCCCGTTCCGCGGCCTCGAGCCCGGTCTCCAGCGCCAGCGGGTGGTGCACCATCCCGACCACGGCGAGTCGTGCGGCATGGGCGGCGAGCACCGGGGCAAATCCGGGCAGGGCCAGCCCGTCGATGCAGAGCAGCGCCCCGTCCGGCAGCCCGGCCAGCAGCGAACCGGCCGCGTCGAGTGCCACGGAGTCGGCATCGGGAAAACGCCCGGGCAGCTCGTGCACTTTGATGTGCCGGCCCTGGGCCCGCAGCCCCTCGACCATGCGGCGGTCATAGAGATAACCGCCGGTGATCTGGTCGAGCCGGCCGGGGACGACGAAGCCGAGCGCGGTCATCGCAGCACCAGCACGCCCTCGTAGCTGGCCCAGGCAACCGGCGACTCGGTCAGGGTCACGCGGATCGAGTGGAGTGCTCCGGCGGTGCCGGCGCCGAGTGCTCCGGCTGCAGCAGCCTCGGCGAGCTTCCCGAAGATCCAGCCGGCGAGGAACTCGGTCGTCGTATTCCGTCCGGCAAATTCCGCCATCGCATCGAGATCGCGGTAGGCGAGCGGTGCCAGCACTTGTTTCAGCACCTCGCCGGCGCGGCCGATATCGCAGACGACCCCGTCGGCGTCGAGCTCCGCCCGGCGGAACTCGGCTTCGACGCCATATGTGGCACCGTGCCGGCGCTGGGCCGGGCCGAAGACGGCGCCCTGGAAACTATGGGCGATCATGACATGGTCGCAGACGGCGATGCTGTACATCCGGCGGGTCCTTCTAGGGATAGGTGATGCGGTGGCACAGCACGCCCGCCGGCACCCCGGCGAGCCGGGCCATGGTCGCGGGCATGTCGTCGAACGGCGTGGCTCCGGTCAGGAGTGCGTCGAAAACCGGATCGGCAAGCAGCGAGAGCGCCAGGCCGAGCCTCCGGCGATAGGGCCAGCGCGGCCGCTGCGCCGCCGCGACCGCGCCGACTTGGGACGAGCGCAGCACCAGCCGCCGGCTGTGGAAAGCCTCGCCCAGCGGCAGGCTGACCGCCTGGTCGCCATACCAGGAGAGCTCCAACACCGTGGCTTCGAATCCGGCGAGACCGAGGGCGAGCGCCAGCCCGTCCGGATTGCCGCTGGCGTGGATGACCAGATCGGCCTCGCCCGCAGCCCGATCCGGTGTGGCGAACCCGGCACCCAGCCGTGCCGCCAAGGCGGCACGGCTGGGATCGATATCGATCAGTTCGACCTCCGTGCCCGGAATGCCGGCTGCGAGTGCGGCGGCGAGACTGCCGACGACGCCGGCGCCGATCACCGAGATCCGGTCGCCGAGCCCGGGGGCTGCATCCCACAATCCATTCAGCGCCGTTTCCATATTGGCGGCGAGCACGGCGCGCGGCGTCGGGACCGTATCGGGTATGGGGACGATCGCGGTTTGCGGCAGAATGTAGCGGTCCTGGTGCGGGTAGAGGGCGAAGACCCGGCGGCCGACCAGATCGGCCGGTCCGGCTTCGACGATCCCGACCGAGGCATAGCCGTATTTGACCGGAAAGGGCAGAGCGCCGGCCTGGAACGGGCAGCGCATGACGCTGTATTGCGAGGGCGGGACACGGCCCCGGAACACCAGGGATTCGGTGCCGCGGCTGATGCCGCTGGTCAGCGCCCGGACCAGCACCTCGTCACGGCCGCGCGCGGCCAGGCTCTCGACCCGGATCTCGCCCTCGCCGGGGGCCACGGTCCAGAAGGCCCGCGCGGCGCCGGTCATGCTCCCTCGGCTATTTCAGCAGACATTCGATCAGGAGATCCTCGCCCAGCTCGAACCGACGCGTCTTCGGCCGAATTCCGTGGGCCAGATCCGCGATCTCCGGCAGTGCGATCCCGGGACGCCCGGAGCCGATGATCAGCGGCGAGATGGTGATCTGGAGCCGATCGAGCACGCCTCGAGCGAGCAGCCGCGAGACGGTGACGCCGCCGCCTTCGACGAACACCCAGTCGAGCCCGCGCGCCGAGAGCGCCTCGGCGATCGCGGCACAACACAATTCTTCGCCGCAGCGCGGCACGAAGATCGTTTCAGCCAAGCCGTGCCGCGCCGGCCGCGGACCATCCTCGGCGGCGAAGACGAGAGAGGGCGCTGCTCCATCGGCGAAGAGACCGTGGTCCGGGTCGAGGCCGAGCTCGGGATCGATCACCACCCGCACCGGATTGATTCCCGTGCACCGGCGCACGGTCAATTGCGGATCGTCGCGCCGGACGGTCTCGGCGCCGACCAGCACGGCATCGGCGAGCGCGCGCATGCGGTGGTTGTGCACGATATCCTCGGGCCCAGTCACCCAGCGCGACGCACCATTGGCCGCGGCGATCCGGCCATCCAGGCTCTGACCCAGATGGGCGACGATGAACGGCCGGCCGGCGCCGGCCGCGAGCGGCAGATAGAGATCGAGCAGCTGGCGGACCCGCTCGCTCGGACGCTGCCGGATCGCCCAGCCGCCGGCCTCGTCGATGTCGAGCACCGCGCCGCCGAGTTCGAGAAAGACCGGGAGGGCGCCGACCGGCTGGCGCTTCACCCGGGCGCGGACCGTTTGGATTGCGGCCCAGGCGGCGGCCTCGTCGAGGATCTCGGCGGCGATCACGGAGCGATCGACGTCCGGCGGATCGAAACAGTCGGGGGATGAATGGCGAACTCCATGCGACTATATGTCTGGCACCCTACTTTTACAGGTAACGCGTCTCGGCCCTCCAGTCATAACTTTGGCACCCGCCGGATTCTCCGATGAAACCATCCCCTCGCCGGCCGCAGCGGCGGCGATCCGGTGCCGCCGCCGCCCTGCTCGGCGGTTTTCTGGTCGAGGCCGCCCTGCTGACGCCGCTCCTGGTCCTCGGTCGCGTCGACCCCGCCGCCGCCGCCGCCGCGATCGTGACCTACGCCCTGATCGCGGCGCTGGTATGGCAGGCCCGAGACTGGACCGGCCGCGCCGGCTTCGGCCTCGCCAATACCGTCACTTGCCTGCGCGCGGGGATGATCGCAGTGCTGCCGTCTCTGATCCTGGCGCGGGAGCCACCCGATCCCGGCCTGGCGTGGGCGGTGATCGGTTTCGCCCTGGCAGCGCTGGCGCTCGACGGGCTGGACGGACGGCTCGCCCGCCGGCGCGACGAATCCAGCGCCTTCGGCGCGCGTTTCGACATGGAGGTCGATGCCGGCTTCGTCCTGTTCCTCTCGAGTCTGGTCGCGACGACGGGCCGGGTCGGGCCTTGGGTCGTGTCGACCGGGTTGATGCGCTATCTCTGGATCGGCGCCGGCCTGCACTGGCCGCTCCTGCGCCAGCCTCTGCCGTCGAGCCTGTTCCGCAAGAGCGTCTGCGTAGTTCTGCTTCTTCTCCTCCTGGCCGCCCTGGCGCCGATCGTGCCCCCGGACTGGGCGCCGTTGCCTTGCCTCGCCGGATTGGGGCTGCTGCTGGCTTCGTTCGGGCGCGATCTGGTATGGCTTGTGCGCAGAGCCGGCATGGCGACGCCGGCCCGTATTCAGAAGGGCGCTTCCCTGTATGATGGAACCCCGCGTGTAGAGAGCGAGTAGCGGATGTTGAAGCAAGCGACGGCCAAATCCAGCCGGACCGGCAGTCTGGCGCGCCTGCACGCGGTCAATCGGGCCGTCGGCGATCTACGGCGCGGCGATGCCGTGCTGCTGCGCGACGGTGAAGCGGCCGCCTTGATCCAGGCCGCGGAAACCATCGATGATGCCGGGCTCGCCCGCGCGGTTGCCTGGACCGGCCGGGCGGCACAATTGGCGACGACCCGCCGGCGCGCCGTGGCACTCGATCTGGCGCCGCTGGCCACGGCTTCGGCGGCAACGGTGGTGCTGACCCTGCCCGAGCCGATCGATGCGACTTTCCTCAATGAATTGGCCGATCCCACCGTCGTGCGCCAAGTGCCGCCGCCGCCGATAGCGCTCGCCGACGCCCCCGAGGGCAGTATCCCCACCGCAGCGATCGAGCTCGCCAAACTGGCCCGGCTGCTTCCCGCCGTGGCGTTGTTCGAGATCGAAACCGGGCTGGGCGCCTTGCTGGCACGCCGCGAAGGCATCATCGAACTCTCCGTCGGCACGGTCGCCGAACATCGTTCGGTGCTGGCGCAAGGCTTGCGCCGGGTCGCCGACGCGAGGGTACCGCTGGCGGACGCCGAGAATGCCCGGATCGTCGCCTTTCGCCCGGATGACGGGGGAATCGATCACATCGCCATTCTGATCGGCGAGCCGCAAGGGCCGGGGCCGGTCTTGACGCGTATCCATTCCGAATGTTTCACCGGCGATCTGCTGGGCAGCCTGCGCTGCGATTGCGGCGAGCAGCTGCGCGGCGGCATCCGCGCGATCGCCGCGGCCGGCAGCGGAGTCCTGGTCTATCTGGCTCAGGAGGGCCGGGGCATCGGTCTGATCAACAAGCTGCGTGCCTACCGCTTGCAGGATTCGGGCTTGGACACGATCGAGGCCAATGAGCAGCTGGGATTTGAAGCCGATGAGCGGGTCTACCAGCCGGCCGCCGAAATCCTGCGCCAGCTGGGTTTCGACCGGATCCGCCTCTTGACCAACAACCCGGCCAAGATCGAAGCCGTCGAGCGCTACGGCATCACCGTGACCGAACGGGTGCCCGATCCGGTCGAGCCCAACGACCACAACCGATTTTATCTCCAGACCAAGCAGTCGCGGAGCGGCCATCTGTTCTGAGCCAGGGGGAACCGGCGCCCGAGGCCGCCGCGGGATCGGCAAAACTTGCCGCAGGATCCCGGTCGCCTGTGACAACACACTGATATGGACCGATATTCCTGCTGGCACCGGGCTTGCGTGAGGGTCTTGCGAGCCATATTGGAACCCAGCAATGACCGTCGCCTCCCCGACCGAGACCATTACGGTTACCGCCCAGAGACCAGCGCCGGAGAAATCGCATTTCTGGGCGGGTTCGGAATTCGGCTTCAGAGACATCATCGCCACGATCAATCCGCTGCAGCACATTCCGATCGTCGGCATGATCTACCGATCGATCACGGGCGACACGATCGGCAACGTCGCGCGGGTCGCCGGCGACGGAATTTATGGCGGTCTGCTCGGGCTCGCCTCGGGGTTGGTCGATGTCGCGTCGATCGAGCTCACCGGGAAGGATGTCGGACAGCATGTCATCGACACCCTCGAGGAGATCGGCGACGAGCTCAGCCCGGCGAAGACTCCGGCGCCGGCAGCACCCGTCCCGACCGCACCCTCGCCACTCGTCGCCGCGGCCGACCAGATCAAGGATCCGCCCAAGCTGCCCCTGTTCGGCAGCGCCACCACCGCCGGCGAATTGGCCGCCGCGGCACCGATCTCGCCTTTGCTCGTTCCCAAGCTCGCGGCCCGGGCCCAAGCCGCTGCGCAGCCGGCGAGCCCGGCGCCCGGCGCCGTCCGGCCGTTCTCGGGAGCAGCCCAGGGCATCCCGATCGACGTCTCCGATCGGGGCATCGCCTCGATGCGCGCCACCTCGGCGGCTCATAGCCCCCTCCCGGTCCCGCTCAATCTGCCGGCCGGCGCCTTCACCGCCGCCGCTGCGGCGTCTTCGGCGACCCCCGCGGCGATGGCGGCGGCGGCCCAGCCGGATTTCACGCTCCGAATGCGCGAAGGTTTGGCCAAGTACGATGCGCTGATGGCCGCCCGTGCCCGCGACGGGTCGGCGAGCACGGTCGACCAGCTGCATTGACGCCGCCGCCGCTCGGACGCTGCGTCGAGCGGGCTTGCACGGACCCTGGCCTTATAGTGAAGTTACCCCGATGCTCGGCCGCCGTCGGATGCTCGGGCGGCTGGTCGCAGCCGAGGGGAGGAGCAGAATGTTGACGCCGAGCGCCTGGGCCGGGCTCGTCCTGGGGATTGTCCTGCAGCTGGCGCTGGTCGTCGCCGGCCATTTCGTGGTCGCGGTCGCCGAGCTTTTTGCACCGCTGGGCGTGCTGATTTCGCTTCTCGCCGGTCTCGTCTACGCGCTTCGCGCCGGGCCGGGGAAAATAGTCGACCGGCTGGTCATCGGCGCCGTGGTCGGTGGCGGCTGTGCGCTGATCGGCATCGCGGTGTCCTTCTTGCTCGGCGATGTTCCGGCACTGATCCTGGTCATCGGGACCGCCAGCTCGGCCGTCTCGGGCGCCATCGGCGGCGCCATCGGGCGATGGCTCGCCAGGTAGCGGTGCACGACGGGGACGGGTGGAGTATCCTGTCCACAACGCTCGACGAGCGTCTACCCGACGGACGAGTATCACCGTGACGCTGAGCACCGCGCTGTCGTGACGTTTCGAACCCCCGGCTCGATCGCCTTGCTGCTGCAGCAAGGTGTCGGCCATTACCGCGCCGGTCGGCTGGACGAAGCCGAGGCATTCTTTCGCCAGGCCCTGGCGCTGCAGCCGGGGCAACCGGATGCGCTGCATCTCTTCGGCCTCGTCGCCTTGCAGCGCGGCCGAGCCGCCGAGGCGGCACGCGCCATCGGCGAGGCGATCCGGGCGAACAAGGCGGAGCCGCGCTATCACCTCGATCTCGGCCGGGCCGAAGCCGCGCAGGGGCGGAGCGAGGCGGCACGTGCCTGCTGGCGCCGCGCTCAACGGCTTGCTGCACGATCGCCAGAAGTGCTGCTCGCCATCGGGGTCGCCCAGGCTGGACAAGGCTGTCTCGACGATGCGGCGGCGAGCTTTCGTCTGGCCGTGCGCCACGATCCCGGGCTGCTGGTCGCACACAACAATTTGGGCAGTGCGCTGGCCTATCTCGGCCGCTTCGACGAGGCAGCGGCGAGCTACCGGGCGGCACTGGCGCTCGACCCGGGCAATGTCGAAGCCCGAGTAAACCTCGCCGGCGCGCTCGCCGCGCTCGGCCGGCCGGAAGAGGCGGTCGAGCAATACCAGCAGGCAATCCACCTCGACCCTGCCGCCGCAGCGGCGCAGCGCGGGCTGGGCGACGTGCTGAGTGCGCTCGGCCGCCTGGAACCGGCGGTCGCCGCCTACCGCGCGGCAATCCGGGTGGAACCCGGCTTGGCCGAGGCGCATGCCAATCTCGGCACCGCCTTGGGCAATCTCGGCCGGCGCGAGGAGGCCTGTGCGGCCTATGAAGCCGCCCTCCGCCGCAAGCCCGACCTGATGGCCGCGCGCGTCAATCTCGCCGTCGCCCGGCTGCCGCTGCTCTATCGCGACGAAGCCGAGATCGATCGCGCCCGCAGTGCCTATGCGGCCGATCTCGAAGCCCTGGCGGCGACGCCTTTGCCGGCTTCGTTCGACGCCGAGGCGGCCGGCGGCGTGCCGCCGTTCTATCTGGCCTATCAGGGCCGGGCCGATCGCGACTTGCAGGCGCTCTTCGGCGCCCATGTCACCCGGATCATGGCGACACTCCATCCGCGCTGGATGATCGCCCCCAGGGTCGATCGCCCGCGGCCCACCCAGAAGATCCGCGTCGGCGTGCTCTCAGCCTATTTCTATCGCCATTCCAATTGGAAGATTCCGATCAAGGGCTGGCTCGCCGGCCTCGATCGCACGAAATTCGAACTTTACGGCTACCATATCGGCGGAACCCGCGACGCCGAGACGATACTGGCCGCCGCAATGTGCCACCGTTTCATCGAAGGTCCGCACGCCCTCGCCTTCTGGGCCGAGACCATCCGCGCCGACCGGCTCCACATCTTGCTCATCCCCGGCATCGGCATGGATCCGCTCACCACCAGATTGGCGGCGCTGAAGCTCGCCCCGGTCCAGGCTACCTCCTGGGGTCACCCCGAAACCTCGGGCTTGCCGAGCATCGATCACTATCTCAGCAGCGCCTTGATGGAACCCGAGGATGGCCAGACGCAGTACACCGAAAAGCTGATCCGCCTGCCCAACCTGTCGATCGCCTATGAGCCGGCGACGGTCGCGCCGGAATCCGTGACGCGATCGGACCTGGATGTGCCCGAGGATTCGAGCGTCTATTGGTGTTGTCAGTCTTTGTACAAATATTTGCCCCGGCATGATCGGCTGTTTCCGGCGATCGCTGCTGCCCATCCAGCGGCGCGGTTTCTGTTCATCGCCTATCCCGGCGATCCGGCGGTGACCGCGATCTTCCGGACCCGCCTCGACGCCGCCTTCGCCGGTTTCGGCCTCGAAGCGGGTGCGTTCTGCCGGTTCCTGCCGCATATGGGACCGGCCCGCTTCGCCGGCGTGACCGTGCTGGCCGACGTCTTTCTCGACAGCATCGGTTGGTCGGGCTGCAATTCGACCCTGGAGGCGTTGGGCCAGAACCTACCGGTGATCACGCTGCCCGGAACGCTGATGCGCGGGCGTCACAGTGCCGCGATCCTGACCCTGTTGGGCCTGCCGGAGCTGATCGCCGCGACCGAGGACGAGTATGTCGCACTGGCCGTGGCACTGGGCCGGGATCCGGCGCGGCGGCACGAGCTCCGGGCGCGGATTGCCCGCGACCGGCACCGCCTCTATCACGATCGCGATTGCATCGAGGGCTTGGCCCACTATCTCGAAGATGCGGCAATGGGGCGGGTGTGAGATGGACTTGATCGTCGAGGCCCGGGGCTGGGCGCAGTTCGATGGGCGGCGATTCCGCTGTGCGCTGGGATATGGCGGCGTAGCGGCGTCCAAGCGCGAAGGCGACGGTGCGACACCGATCGGGGCCTGGCCGTGCCGATCGCTCTATTACCGGGCCGACCGCCTGGTGCCGCCGCCGACGGGTTTGACCGCGGCGGCGCTGACGCCACAGGCCGGCTGGTGCGATGCACCGGACGACGCACTCTATAATCGGCCGGTTCGACTGCCCTATCCCGCCAGCGCCGAGTCGCTGTGGCGGGACGACGGAGTCTACGACCTGATCGTCCCGCTCGGTTACAACGACGCCCCCGTATCGCCCGGGCTGGGCAGCGCCGTCTTCCTCCATCTGGCGAGGCCCGGCTATGAGCCGACTCGAGGCTGTGTGGCGCTGGCCTTACCGGATCTGCTGGTGTTCCTCGCCGGGGCCGACTCGGGATCGCGTGTCGTGATCGGTTAGGAGCGCTCGGCCCCGCCCAGGGTCACCCGGTCGACCTCGGTGGAGCGTGTTTCACGTAGCGATCGAGCCAATTCGTCATTTCCCAGAGCGTGTGCATCGTCGATTCTCGTCCGCGATAGCCGTGTGGTTCGTTGGGCAGGGTCACGTATCGGACCGTCGCGCCGGCGCCCTTCAGGGCCGCGTAGAATCGTTCGCTCTGGATCGGGAAGGTCCCGGAATTGTCGTCGGCTTCACCATGGATGAGCAGGATCGGGGCTTTGATCTGCGGCGCATAAGTGAAGGGACTCATCTTGGTATAAACGTCCGTCGCCTGCCAGTAGGAGCGCTGTTCGGCTTGAAAGCCGAAGGGTGTGAGTGTCCGGTTATAGGCCCCCGACCGGGCGATGCCCGCCCGGAACAGGTCCGAGTGGGCCAAGAGATTGGCCGTCATGAAGGCGCCGTAGGAATGGCCGCCGACCGCGATGCGATCCCGGTCCGCAACACCGAGCGCGACCACGGTATCGACTGCGGCCTTCGCATCGGCGACGAGTTGTTCCACGTAGGTGTCGTTGGGTTCGGCACCATCCGCGCCGATGATCGGCGCCGAAAAGCCATCGAATATCGCGTAGCCTTGGGTCAGCAGATAAAGATGGCTGATCCCTTCCGGCCGGGTGAAATGGTTCTTCGCCCGGTCGACCACCTGCCCCGCGACCCGCGGATCGGTGAATTCGGTCGGATAGGCCCACATCAGCATCGGCAGCGGACCATCCCGGTCCTTGTCGTAGCCGGGGGGGAGGTAGAGAGTCCCCGAGAGATCGACGCCGTCGGCGCGCTTATAGGCGATCAATTGCTTGGTGACCCCGGCGAATTGCGGCTCGGGGTCTCGAAACCGGGTCAATGGGCGCGGTGGAGCGTCGACACCGACGGTGCGTACATAATAATTGGGAGCGTCGGCGGCACTTTCGCGCCGGGTCAGGAGCTCGTGGCCAGTGCCGTCCAAGACGTCGATCACGCTCTCGAAGGCCGCCGGGTCAGCCTGCCACAACTTGGTCTCGACCCCGCCGCCCAGATCGAGCGTCGCCAGGAACGGCTGTTCGCCGTCGCGCGTAGCCCCGCGGCCGGCCATCAAGACGCGCCGATCGGCACCGAGAGCCATCACCGGCCGATGGAACGGACCGTCTCGGGTCAGCGGGATTCCCGGGTCGGCGTAGAGATCCTGGTAGTTTCGCTCGACGAGATCCCGAGGGGCATGAGCGCCGGTCGGGTCGATGACGGTACGGGTCTCGTGCCGGTTACGCCACCAGCGCGCCGTGACGATGGCGGCACCGGCATCGCCCCACTGGACCGCGCGGTACCGCAATTTCATGTCGAGGAGCGTGCGCGGCCCGGCGCTGAACGGAGCATCCGCGGCGAGCAGCCGATCGTGAAACTCCGTGGCCCGGTCCGGGTCGCCGCCATCCTGGGCTTCGGCCCAAACCAAAGTCGCCGCCGTATCGGCGCGCCACCCGACATTCCGCGGCCCGGCCGGTACCGCGTCGAACGCGATCGGCAGATCGTCCGCCAGCGGCCGGTCGGTGACCTGATGAACCGTTCGGCCGGTGCCCGCGTCCCAGACGGCGATCTCGGTCGGGAACAATTCCGAGGGGACGAGATAGCTGAACGGCCGATGCAGCCGCTCGACCAGGACAAAGCGCCCATCGGGCGACAGGTCGAAATCCGAGACGAGACCCGGTGCACCGATGGCGCGCAGCTTGCCGCTGGCCAGCTCTACGCGCGTCAGCTCGGCGGTGAAATAATGCTCGAACAACGCCTCGTCGTGCGGATTCGCGAGCAGGTCCTCGTAGGTCCGGTTGGGAGCGACTCGGCCGATGCTCTCCTGCACATTCGGGCCGGCCGGGGCCGCCGGGGCCGGCGGCGGAGCACCCCTCGTCGCCGGTACGCGCGGAAAGACCAGTGCGGCTCCATCCGGAGTCCATTCGAAATCCACGCCGAAAGCGGCATTGACGATCGCCGGTGTGAGCCGGCGGGCGGTGCCGCCCTCGGCGTCAGCGGTCCAGAGCTCGAGGCCGGTCGGCGCTTCTGCGACAAAGGCGAGGTGGCGGTCGTCCGGCGACCACTGCACCGCGGTGAATCGAAGGCCGCGGGGCAGGTTGACGCTGTGCTGGATCCCGCTGCCGACGTCCTCGACACTGATCGAGGTCAGCCAATTCATTCGAATCTCAGCCGGTCCGTTGGTGCGCGGATCGATCCGCCAGCCGGCGAGCCGGAGCACCGGTCGCGCGAGGGCTGCTACGGAAGGCAGCGTTTCGCGGCCGAGAATGGCCAGTTTCCGGTGGTCTCGACTGACGACCACGCTCGGAGTCGGCTGTGCATCGATCATCGCCGGGATTGGGTCCGGCGGAATCTGGTACGAAAATTCCGCAGCATGGGCAGGGGCCGCAGAGAGCAGGGCCGCCGCCAGGTACCCGACGATACCCAGAAGGCCGAGACGCATGAGAACCTCCGACGAGGGGTTTTCGGGACCAGAGGGAGCGAAATTCTCGCTCGTCCCCTTCGCTTAAATCAACTGGGCCGGCTGCGAAAGCCGGAATCGACGGCTGCGGGCGAAGCTGCGGCGCTCGGCCAATCGCAGCGTGCAGAAACTCTCCGGCTGAAAGTCGCGCCTAAGCCGGCCGCGCGCCGAAAATCGCCGTGCCGAGGCGAATATGAGTAGCGCCCTGCCGTATCGCGATCGGGTAATCGGCACTCATGCCCATGCTCAAAATCCTCAGCCCGTTGCGCCGGGCGGTTTCGCGCAGGAGGGCGAAATGCAATGCCGGCTCCTCGCCCTGCGGCGGGATGCACATCAGACCGAGGACGGGCAGACGCAGGCGGTCGATGCAGTCCCGAATGAAGAAATCGGCGTCGCCCGGCAGCACGCCGGCCTTCTGCTCCTCCTCTCCGGTATTGATCTCGATCAGCACGTGTCGGAGCCGGCCCTGCCCTTTCGCCAGCTCCCGGGCCACAGCTTCGGCCAATCTCGGCCGGTCCAATGTTTCGATCACCTCGAAGCTGCGCACCGCCTCGGCGACCTTGTTGGTCTGCAGAGGACCAATCAGATGCAGCTCGATCTCGGTGCCTTCGGCGCGCAAGGGCTCGAACTTGGCGATCGCCTCTTGCACCCGGTTCTCGCCGAAGACCCGTTGGCCGGCGGCGATCGCGCCTCGAACCGCCTCCACTGGCTTGGTCTTGCTGACGGCGACGAGCGTCACGGCGTCCTCGCCTCGACCAGCGGCGGCGACATTCGAGGCTATGTCGGCCCGGATCCCGGCGAGGGCGGCGGCGATAGTGGTCATGGGCAATCTCGTTCCACCAAATCCGGGCTTGATGCGAGCCCGGCCCGGCGCTGTCAAGCCGATCTCGCCGCCTGCCGGTGCGCATGCAGCTTTGATCCCGGCGCCGATCATGGTAGGAACCCGTGTTTTGGAGCGCGCCGCTCGATTGTCGACGGCTGTCGCTTCGTGCCGGTTCTGCCGAACAGGCATCGAGGAGCCCAATGTCCAACCGCCCGATTCTCGCCCCTCTCGTTCTCGGCCTCGCGCTCTCTGGATTGCTCGCCGCGTGCGGCAGCGACAAATCCGCCGACAACGCCTATCAGGCCGTGCCCACGCCGGCCCCTTCCGAACGCGGCGGGGGCTCGATTTTCGGCAGCGGCGGGATTCCGCTGCTCGACAGCGAGGTCGGACAGCCGGTACCGCCCCAGCTCGGCGTCGGCGTCAATGCATTTCTGTGGCGAGCCTCGCTGGACACGGTGTCGTTCATGCCGATCGCTTCGGCCGATCCGTTCGGAGGCGTGATCATCACCGATTGGTTCGCCCCGCCGGAGACTCCCGCAGAGCGCTTCAAGATAAATATCTTCATCCTCGACCGGCAGCTTCGGGCCGACGGCATTCGGGCCGCAGTGTTCCGGCAGACCCAGACCAGCGATGGCCGCTGGGTCGATGCTCCAGTCGAGAAGAAGACCGCCGGCGATTTCGAGAACGCGATCCTGACCCGGGCTCGCCAGCTTCGCGTGACCTCGGCCAGTACTACCGCCCAGAATTGAGCGGGGCGGCGGCTGTCCTCCGGGGGCGCGCCGCTCGTCCCCGGAAGAACGAGACCCGTCGATGAGCGACCGATATAATTTTCTCGAAGTCGAGCAGCGCTGGCGAACGCGCTGGCGCGATGCGCGCAGCTTCGCGGCCGTTACCGACCCGAGCCGCCCCAAATACTATGTGCTGGAGATGTTCCCCTACCCCTCGGGCAAGCTCCATGTCGGTCATGCCCGAAATTATATCATGGGCGATGTCGTGACCCGGTTCCAACGGGCGCGCGGCTTCAATGTCCTGCACCCGATGGGCTGGGATGCGTTCGGCCTGCCGGCGGAGAATGCGGCGATCGCCTCCGGCATTCATCCGGCCCGCTGGACCTACGGCAACATTGCGACCATGCGCGGCCAGTTGCAGCAGATCGGCCTGGCTTATGATTGGGACCGCGAGATCGCCACCTGCCATCCGGAATATTATCGGCACGAGCAGAAGATGTTCCTGGATTTCCTCGCGGCCGGGCTCGCTTATCGCAAGGAATCCTGGGTCAACTGGGATCCGGCCGAGCACACTGTGCTGGCCAACGAGCAGGTCATCGAGGGCCGGGGCTGGCGGTCGGGGGCGCTGGTCGAGAAGCGGCTGCTCTCCCAATGGTTCCTGAAGATCACGGATTTCGCCGAAGAGCTGCTACAAGGCATCGAGACGCTGGATCGATGGCCCGAGCGGGTCCGGCTGATGCAAACCAATTGGATCGGCCGCTCGGAGGGGGCTCGGGTTTTCTTCGCCTTGATCAGCGATGGGTTCGCCGGCGAGCAGCTGGAAGTGTTCACCACCCGTCCCGACACGCTCTTCGGTGCTGCGTTCTGCGCCGTCTCGGCCAACCATCCGATTGCTCGGCGTCTGGGCGAAGAGGATCCGGCGATCGCCGAATTCAACGCCGAATGCAATCGCCTGGGGACCAGCGAAGTCGCGATCGAGACCGCGGAGAAACTGGGCTGGCGGACGAGGCTGCGCGTCGAGCATCCGTTGGTTCCGGGCGAATCCCTGCCAGTCTATATCGCCAATTTCGTGCTGATGGAGTACGGCACGGGTGCCATTTTCGGCTGCCCGGCCCACGATCAGCGCGATCTCGATTTCGCCAACAAATACGGACTCCCGGTGCGGGTAGTGGTGCGTCCGCCCGACGGGCCGCCGCCGGTGGTGACGAGCGAGCCTTACCTCTCGCCCGATGGCGTCGCGGTCAATTCGGGATTTCTCGACGGGCTGACCGTCACCGAGGCCAAGCGCCGGGTGATCGCCCATCTGGAAGAGCAGGGGCTGGGCAGCGGCACGATCCAGTATCGGCTGCGCGACTGGGGCGTGTCGCGGCAGCGTTACTGGGGCTGCCCGATCCCGATCATTCATTGCCCGGTTTGCGGGATCGTCCCGGTTCCGGAACAGGATTTGCCGGTCGAGTTGCCGGAAGATGTGCGCTTCGACCAGCCGGGCAACCCGCTGGATCATCATCCGAGCTGGAAGCATGTCGACTGCCCGCGGTGCGGTGCGGCGGCGCGGCGCGAGACCGACACGTTCGACACGTTCTTCGAGTCTTCCTGGTATTTCGCGCGGTTTTGTTCGCCCCGCTCGGAGCGGGCGTTCGAACGCCGGGATGTCGATTACTGGCTCCCGGTCGATCAATATATCGGCGGCATCGAGCACGCCATTTTGCACCTCCTCTATTCGCGTTTCTTCGTCCGCGCCTTGAAGCGGTGCGGGTATCTCGATCTCGAGGAGCCCTTCGCCGGGCTGTTCACTCAAGGCATGGTCTGCCACGAGACCTACAAGGACGCCGACGGGGCTTGGCTCTATCCCGAAGAGACGGTGACGCGCGATGACGGCACGATCGGCGATCGTCAGGGTCGGCCGGTCCTCCGTGGCCGGACCGAGAAGATGTCGAAGTCCAAAAAGAATACGGTCGGGCTCGATGCCATCTGTTCCAGTTTCGGCGCCGATACGGCGAGGCTGTTCCTGCTGTCGGACAGCCCGCCCGAGCGCGACCTGGAATGGACTGCCGGCGGCATCGAAGGGGCTTGGCGCTACGTCAATCGGCTCTACCGGCTCGTCGTGGACAGTCGGGAGCGGTTGCCGCCCGCGGGTGCCAGGGTCGATGCCGACAGTGCCACGCGCAGGCTCACCCACAAGACCATTGCCGCAGTGACGGAAGATCTCGGGCAGTTCCGGTTCAACCGCGGCGTCGCCCGCCTACGCGAATTGTCGAACCATCTCGAAGAGGTTGCCGCCGGTGTCGATCCGGCCGATCTGCGCGAGGCGCTGGAAGGGCTGATCATCTTGTCGGCTCCGGTCATGCCGCACTTGGCCGAGGAGCTGTGGCGCCTGCTCGGCCACGACCGGCTACTGGTCGATCACCCCTGGCCCGAAGCAGATCCGTCACTCACCCGCGACGAGGTCGTGACCGTGGCGATCCAGGTCAACGGCAAACTGCGGGCGACACTCGACCTGCCCCGCGACCTCGATCAAGATAGCTGTCGCGAGGCGGCGCTCGCGCTCCCGGCGGTCGAACGTGCGCTCGGCGGGAACCCGGTCAGAAAGGTCATCATCGTGCCGAACCGGATCATCAATGTCGTCGCTTAGATTGATCGCCGCCTCAGCGGTCTGCTTGACCACGGCCGGGTGCGGCTTCCAACCGCTTTACGGAGAAGGTGGTGCCTCGGACGCGCTCGCGACCCGGCTCGCGTCGATCAGAGTGGCGCAGATTTCGGAGCGCTTTGGTCAGGTCATGACCAATACGCTGCATGACGGGCTGAATCCGCATGCGATGCAAGTACCCATCGCCTACCAGCTCGAGGTGGCCTTGCGCGAAACCACCGGCCCCTATGCCACCCGCGCCGACGGCACACCCAGCCGGGCGTCGCTGGCACTCAGCGCGACCTGGACCCTGCGGAACATGACCAACAATGCCGTGGTCACCGGCGGTTCGACCAAAGCTTCCGCCGGCTATGATGTGCTGGACAATGATTACGCCAATGTCGTGAGCGGCAATAGCGGGGAACTGCGCGCGGTGCGTGACCTCAGCGACCAGATCGAGACCAGCGTCGCCGTCTATCTGCAGGCCCATCCCAAGACGTGAAGCTCGGCCCGGGACAGCTCGCGGGATTTCTGAAGCATCCGCCGGAGACCATCGCCGCGGTGTTGTTGTACGGCCCCGACGAGGGGCTGGTCCGTGAGCGCGGCGAGGCGCTGACCCGGGCCGTCCTGGGCGGCGCCGGCGACGACCCGTTTCGCCTGGCAACGCTGACCGGTGAGATGGTTCGACAGGACCCGGCCCGGTTGGCCGATGAGGCGGACGCCCTCAGTCTCACCGGCGGAAGGCGAGTGGTCCGGTTGCGCGATGTCGCCGACACTATTGCCAAGAGCCTGCAGTCTCTGTTGGACCGCAAGCCCGGCGGCGGCCTGATCGTGATCGAGGCAGGCGATCTGGCCAAGGGCTCCGCGTTGCGCAGGCTGGCCGAGGCTGCTGCCAATGCCGCTGCGATCGGCTGCTATCCCGACGGCCCGCGCGAGATGGCACAGCTGATCCGCGATGTGCTGGGCCGGGAGCGGATTTCGATCGCCGAAGACGCGGCTGCCTATCTGGTCGGCAATCTCGGCGAGGATCGCGGCGTGACCCGTCAGGAACTCGAAAAACTCTGTCTTTTCGCCGGACCCGGCGGCCGCGTCGATCTCGCTGGTGCTGTCGCGTCGGTCGGCGATTCCAGTGCTCTCGACCTCGACGATGTCGTCTACGACGCGCTCGACGGCCATGCCGCTTCCGTCGAGTCGGCCTTGACCCGGCTGTTCCTCGAAGGCCACTCCGCCGTCGCCATCCTCCGGGCGGCCCAGCGTCACGGCCAGCGCCTGCATCTGGCCGCAGCACGGGTCGCGGCCGGCGAGACCGCGGATGCAGTCGCCCGCAGCGTCCGGTCGCCGATCTTCTACCAATTGGCCGATCGTTTCCGCAGCCAGATCATGGCCTGGCCGCCCGAACGGACCCAGAAGCTGCTGAAGCTGCTGCTCCAGGCCGAACTCGAGTGCAAGACCACAGGCTACCCGGAGGAAACGATCTGCCGGCATGTTCTGACGCTGGTCGGCCGGCTGCCGGGGCGCCGCTGAGGCGAGGTGGGGAGACCAGAGGCTAGCGTAGCAATCGGAGCAAATGGTCGAGCTGGTCCAGACTCTGGTAGGAGATTACGACATCACCGGCCGTGCCGCGCGGCTTCACTCTGACGGCCAGGCCCAGAGCCTCGCCGAGTTCTCGTTCGAGTGCTCCAGTGTCGGCGGTCCGTGACGGGGGCGCGGCGCGAGCGGTACCCGTGCTCTTGGCCTTGGCCATCAGCGCTTCGACCTGGCGGACATTGAGCCCGCGCGCGACGATCTGATCGGCGACCTCGTCGGCCCGTTCCCAGCCGAGCAGTGCCCTGGCATGGCCGGCGCTGAGTTTGCCCGCCGACAAATACTCCTTGACCTTCTGGCTCGCCCCCAACAGCCGCATGGTGTTGGCGACGTGGCTGCGGCTCTTGCCGACGGCCTGGGCCAGGTCCTCTTGAGTGTGCTCGAACTCTTCAGTCAACCTGGCATAGGCCTCTGCCTCTTCGAGGGGATTGAGATCCTCGCGCTGGAGGTTTTCGACCAAGGCAATTTCCAGCGTCTCGCGGTCGGAGAAACTGCGGACGATTACCGGCACCGTGGGGAGCTGCGCTTGCCCGGCGGCGCGCCACCGGCGCTCGCCGGCAATCAGCTCATAGGCATTGGCGATGGTTTGGTGCGGCCGTACCAGGAGCGGCGACAGGATGCCCTTGTCTCGGATCGAGGCGACGAGGCCGGCCAGTTTTTCCGGATCGAAGACTCGGCGCGGCTGGTACCGGCCGGGATGGACGAGTTCGATCGGGACCATCCGAGTCGCCTGTCGCCCCTCGGCTTCGGGCGGCCCGTTGTCGCCGAGCAGGGCAGACAGTCCCATGCCCAGGCTGGTGCGGCGTTTCGGGCCGGTCACGCGCGAAGTCCAGCCATTGCACGCGACCTCATTGCGCCTGGTCGCGCTCGCGATGGAGCATTTCCCCGGCGAGATGGAGATAGGCCGCCGAACCGGCACAGCGCCAATCGTAGAGAAGCACGGGTTTGCCGTGGCTCGGCGCCTCGGAAATCTTGACGTTGCGCGGGATGACCGTGTCGTAGACCTTCGGACCGAAATAGCTGCGCACGTCGGTGGCGACGAGATCGCAGAGATTGCTCCGCCGGTCATACATGGTCAGCACCACGCCTTGAATGTCGAGGCCGGGATTCAGATGCTTTTTCACTCGGTCGATGGTCCGCACCAGATGGCTCAAGCCTTCGAGCGCATAGAATTCGCACTGCAGCGGCACCAGCACGGCATTGGCCGCGACCATGGCGTTCAAGGTCAGCAATCCGAGCGAGGGCGGGCAATCGATCAGGACGTAGTCATAGACGGCGTTGAGCCGCGCCAGCGCCTCCTGCAGTCGGTATTCGCGCCGCTCCTCGCCGACCAGTTCGATCTCGGCGCCGGCGAGCTCGACCGAGGCGGCGACCAGCTGCAGCCCCGGTACGTTGGTTGCGATCAACGCACCGCCGATTTCCTCCTCGCCCATCAAGACCTGATAGCTGGTGATGACCCGTTGCTGCTTGGCGATGCCGAGACCGGTCGAGGCATTGCCTTGTGGATCCATGTCGATCAGGAGCACGCGCTTATGCACCGCGGCCAGCGCCGTCGCGAGATTGACCGCCGTCGTGGTCTTGCCGACGCCGCCCTTCTGGTTGACGACGGCGAAGATCCGCGGTGGTTTGGCTATCGCGGCTGCCAGACCTGTGGTTTCAAGGGTGCCGCTCACGGACGATCGACTCCAGTTTGACGATGACGCCGGAGGCGGCGCTGAGGCTCGGGAATTGGCTCACCTTCATGTGCCAGGATTTCTGCGCTGCGGTCAATTCATCCGCCAAACCGGCACCTTTGAGGAAATAGCAAGCGGCACCGGGCTCGAGGAAACGGTAGCTCCACTGGAGGAGATCTGCCAAGCGGGCGAGGCCTCTGGCTGTGACGATGTCGACTGCGAGCACGGGCACGGCCTCGATGCGAAGGGGATGGATCGTCACTCGCGTGTCGGTGAGACGGGCAGCCTCCTGCAGAAAGACTGCCTTGCGCGTGTCCGACTCGACGAGATGAACCACCGGCATGCCCAGGATGGCGAGGATCAGCCCGGGCAACCCGGCTCCGCTTCCGAGATCGATCAGACTCTCTGTGCCGGGCGGCAGGAGCCGGTAAAGCTGGGCGGAATCCAGGATGTGCCGGCGCCAGATATCGGCGAGGCTCGATGCGGCGACGAGATTGATCTTCGGGGTCCATTTGGCCAGGAGGTCGGCATAGCAGCGCAGGCGGTCCAGTGTTTCACGTGAAACAGGGATTTGGGTGGCGAACTCCGCCGCGGTCAGCGGCATCACGCCGAGAGTCTCGACCGATCCCGCCGGACATATTTCAGCAGCGCCATCAATGCTGCCGGAGTGACACCCGGAATCCGTCCGGCAGCACCCAGGGTTGCCGGACGGACGGCAGCGAGCTTCTGGCGAACTTCGTTCGACAGGCTCCCAACCGAACCATAATCGAGATCACACGGCAGGATCAGGGCTTCATCGCGCCGAAACGCCTCGATATCGGCTTGCTGCCGGGCGATATAGGCGGCGTAGCGACAATCGATCTGGATCTGCTCGGCAATGGCCGGGCGGAATTCCCCCAATGCCGGCCAGATCGCCGCGAGGCGGGTCAAAGTGATCTCCGGTCGGCCGAGCAGATCCGCGACGCTGCGGATTTGGCCATCGGCATTGACGGTGATGCCGTGGCGCCCCAGCGCCGGCGGCGTCAGCGCCAGACTCCCGATCAGCGTTTCCGCTTCCACCAAGTCCCGCTGTTTCAGCAGCCAGACCGTCCTGCGGTCCGTGCCGATGCACCCGATTTCGAGCCCACGCGGAGTGAGGCGCCGGTCGGCATTGTCCGCACGCAAGACCAGCCGATACTCGGCGCGCGAGGTGAACATCCGATAAGGCTCCGCCGTCCCCCGGGTAACGAGGTCGTCGATCATGACCCCGATGAAGGCATCGGCTCGGTCGAGGATGAAGGGTGCCGAGCCGGCGGCGGCGAGAGCCGCGTTGAGGCCGGCGATCAGGCCCTGTCCCGCTGCTTCCTCATAGCCTGTCGTCCCGTTGATCTGCCCGGCGAGATAAAGCCCTGGCACGCGCCGCGTCTCCAGAGTCGGCGCCAGCTCGCGCGGATCGACATAATCATATTCGATGGCATAGCCGGGCCGGATCATGACTGCCCGCTCCAACCCGGGAATGGTGGCGAGCAGGGCTGCCTGGACCGCGCGCGGCAGGGACGTCGAGATTCCGTTCGGATAGATCGTGTCGTCGTCGAGTCCTTCCGGCTCGAGAAAAATCTGATGGCGTTCGCGCTCGCCGAACCGCACGACCTTGTCTTCGATCGAGGGGCAATACCGGGGTCCGGTGCCCGAGATCTGCCCGGAATAGACTGGTGCCTGATGCAGGTTATCGCGAATTACCTGATGGGAAGCGGTCGTGGTTCCAGTGATGTGACAGACGATCTGCGGTGTCACGATCCGCTCGGTCAGGAACGAGAACGGCTCCGGCGGATCGTCACCCGGCTGCACCTCCAGCTCGGGCCAATCGATGGTTCTGCCATCGAGCCGCGGCGGGGTGCCGGTCTTCAGCCGCCCGAGGGAGAATCCGGCTCGATCGAGAGTCGCCGAAAGGCCGAGCGACGGCGCTTCCCCCACTCTTCCCGCCGGTATCGTCTCGGTCCCGATATGGATGAGGCCGCGCAAAAACGTGCCCGTTGTCAGCACGACCCGCCCGGCGCGGAGAACCCGGCCGTCGGCGAGTACGACTCCGCCGACTGCACCGGCACGATCGAGAACGACATCCTCGACCGCCCCTTCGACCACGCTCAGCGCCGCCAATTCCGCGAGCAGCTCGGCCATGGCCCGGCGGTAGAGCCGTCGATCGGCCTGGGCGCGCGGCCCCCGCACGGCTGGACCTTTCGACCGGTTGAGCATGCGGAACTGGATCCCGGCCCGATCGATCGCCCGTCCCATTACCCCGTCGAGCGCATCGATCTCGCGAACGATATGGCCTTTACCCAACCCGCCGATCGCCGGGTTGCACGACATTTCGCCGATCGTGGCCCGCCGATGCGTCACCAGCACCGTGGACGCGCCCAGGCGTGCGGCAGCGGCAGCAGCCTCACAGCCGGCATGGCCGCCGCCAACGACGACGACATCGAAATCGAGAGGCGTGCCCATCTTGGCGCGGCTTATACCACGCTACTTGCCGATACAGAAATCCCGGAAGATCACGTCGAGCAGATCCTCGACATCGACCTTGCCGGTGATCCGGCCGAGGGCGCGAATCGCGATCCGGAGATCCTCGGCCAGCAAGACCGGATCGCGCTCCAGGCTCGCCCGGATCAGAGCGGCTTCACAGGCGGTGAGCGCCTCGCGATGGCGCTGCCGCGTCACGAGGGGTGCCGATCCGGCGAGCAATTGTTCCGCCGCTGCGCCCAGGCGTGCGACCAGCTCGTCCAGGCCGAGGCCGGTCCGGGCCGAGACGCCGATCTCCCCGGTTGGTGCCGCAGTCAAATCGACCTTGTTCCAGACTCGCAGCGAATTCTGCCGGCTGATCGGCCCCAGGTCCGTTTCACGTGAAACAGGATCCGAAACATCTAGGATAATCAACACGATATCCGCGGACTCGGCACGCGCTCGGGCGCGTCTGACACCTTCCTGCTCGATAGCGTCGGTACTTTCCCGGAGCCCCGCCGTATCGGCCAGAATCACCGGGTAGCCACCCAGATCGAGATGGATCTCGATCACGTCGCGCGTCGTTCCCGCGATCGCCGAGACGATCGCGGCATCTCGCCCCGCCAGAGCATTCAACAGGCTGGATTTGCCGCAGTTGGGCGGGCCGATCAGCGCCACCGACAGCCCGTCGCGCAGAATTTCGCCGCGCCGACCGTCCGCCAACCGGGCTCGGATCTCGCCAGCCAGGCAAGCAGCTTCGGCCAGGACCGGCGACAGGAGATCCTCCGGCAGAACCTCCTCCGGAAAATCGATCGCCGCTTCGAGATGGGCCGCCGCCCGGATCAGCCGTCCCGCCCAGGACTGGGTCAGGCGAGCGAATGCGCCCCCCATCTGCCGCAAGGCTTGGCGGCGTTGCGCGCTGGTCTCGGCCTCGACCAGATCGGCCAGGCCCTCGATGCCGGTCAAATCGAGCTTGCCGTGTTCGAAGGCGCGGCGGCTGAACTCGCCCGGCTCCGCCGACCGGAACCCGGACATCCGGCCGAGAGCGGCCAGCATCGCCGCGATCACGGCAGCCCCGCCATGGACATGGAATTCCGCGACATCCTCGCCGGTGAAACTCGCCGGCCCGGGAAACCACAGCACCAGGCCGCGATCGATCTCCTCGCCACCCTCCGGTTCCCTCAACCGGGCGAAGATCGCGACGCGCGGTGCCGGGACCCGTCCGACCAGCTCCACGAGAGCGTTCCGGGCACCGCCACCGGAGACCCGGATCACCGCCACTCCGGCCCGACCGCGCGCGCTCGACAAGGCGAAGACGGTATCGGCCGGGCTGCCCATCCTTACGCGCCGGGCGGCACCTGGTCGGGATGCAGCAAGAGCCGTTCGACCCGACCGCCCTCGATCAGATGAGTTTGCAGGATGTCGTCTATGTCTTCCCGGCTGTGATAGGCGTACCAGATTCCTTCCGGGTAGATCACCATGTTGGGACCCAATTCACAGCGATCCAGACAGCCGGCGCTGTTGACCCGCGTCTCCGCCAGTCCCAGTTCCTTCACCCGTGCCTTCATATAGTCGCGGAGCTTTTCCGCCCCTTTTTCCGCGCAGCAGCCGCGCTTGTGTCCGGGCGGGCGGGTGTTCGTGCACAGGAAGACATGTGCCCGGTAATAGAGTTGGTCGACTGAATCCATGATCGCTCCTGCCTCGATCCCCCATTTTGCGCAACGGACCATGCCGGGGACGCCGCTTGGCTCGGCCCGGCGAAACCTAATAGAATGGCTCGCCGGCGACAATCCCCGTGCCGCCGGGTGTTCGCCGGAGAAAGTCCATGGCAGAAAATCAGCTCGGCCGCGAGACCAGCCCCTATCTGCTGCAGCACAAGGATAATCCGGTGCATTGGCGGGCCTGGGGTCCGGCCGCCCTGGCCGAAGCCGAGGCCGAAGGCAAACCGATCCTGTTGTCCATTGGCTATGCCGCCTGCCATTGGTGTCATGTGATGGCCCATGAGAGTTTCGAAAATCCGCAGATCGCGGCCCTGATGAATCGCCACTTCGTCGCGATCAAGGTCGATCGCGAGGAGCGCCCGGATCTCGACGCGATCTATCAGCACGCCCTGATGCTGCTGGGCGAACAAGGCGGTTGGCCGCTCACCATGTTCCTCAACCCGCGGGGTGAGCCGTTCTGGGGTGGGACGTACTTCCCGCCGGCGTCGCGCTGGGGCCGGCCCGGCTTCCCCGAGGTTCTCCAAGGCATCGCCCGGATCTATGCCGAAGAGGGCGCCAAGATCGCCGGCAATATCGAGGCACTGGGCAGCGGCTTGGCCAAACTGTCGCAGCCGCGCGCCGGCGGTCCGGTCGAGCTCGCCGCCCTCGACCCGATCGCCGAACGCTTCGCCCAGGCCATCGATCAGGCCCATGGCGGAATCGGCGGGGCCCCGAAATTCCCGAATTGCTCGATCCTCGGCCTGCTCTGGCGCGGATTTGGCCGCACCGGCCGGGAGAGCTGGCGCGATGGGGTCCTGGCCAGCCTCGACGCCATGTGCCAAGGCGGCATCTATGATCACCTGGGCGGCGGCTTCGCCCGCTACTCGACCGATGAGCGCTGGCTCGTGCCGCATTTCGAAAAGATGCTGTACGACAATGCCGAGCTGGTCGAGCTCCTCACCGAAGTCTGGCTCCACACGGAAGCGCCGCTCTATCGCCAGCGGGTCGAAGAAACCATCGCCTGGCTGCTCCGTGAAATGGCGGCGCCCGCGGGCGGCTTCGCTTCCACCTTCGATGCCGACAGCGAGCACGAGGAAGGAAAATTCTATGTGTGGAGCGAAGCCGAGATCGACGACGCCCTCGGACTCGATGCAGCTCTGTTCAAGTCCCATTACGAGGTGACGGCCGAGGGTAATTGGGAAGGAAAAACCATCCTCAACCGCCTGCGGTCGCCCCGCCTCGCCGATCCGGCGACCGAAGCGCGTCTGGCCGCCTCCCGTCGCATTCTCTTCGATCTGCGAGCCCGCCGGGTCCCCCCCGACCGCGACGACAAGGTGCTGGCCGATTGGAACGGGTTGATGATCGCAGCGCTCGCCCGTGCCGCCCAGGCCTTCGATCGCCCGGACTGGCTCGAAGCTGGCGAAGCCGCGTTCGGCTTCGTCACGACGGTGATGATGTCGGAGGGCAGCCGGCTCCACCACTCCTGGCGAGCCGGACGCGCGCATCCAGGCACGCTCGACGACCATGCCGACATGGCCCGTGCCGCCTTGCTGCTTCACGAAGCGACCGGCAAGCCCGCTTATCTAGCCCAGGCGGTGACCTGGGCCGACACTCTCGCCCGGCATTTTGCCGACCCGGCCGGCGGGTATTTCTTCACCGCCGACGACACCGAAACCCTGATCACCCGGACCAAATCCGCGGCCGACAGCGCCGTGCCCGCCGGCAACGGCGTCATGGTCGAAGTCCTGGCCCGGCTTCACCTGCTCACCGGCGACGAAGCCTACCGGGAGCGCGCCGAGTCGCTGATCGCGGCTTTCTCCGGCGAGATGGAGCGAAACTTCTTCCCGCTCGCGACGTACCTGAACGGCATCGACTTCGTCGCACGTGCTATTCAAATCGTCATCATCGGTGCAGCCGACGCCGAGGATACTCGCGCGCTCGCCGGCGTCGTTCGAAAATCGGGGCTGGCCCCAGCCGTGCTCCAGATCCTGCCGGCCGATGCCGAGCTACCGGCGTCCCATCCGGCACGGGGCAAGACCCCACTCGCCGATGCCGCCACAGCCTATCTTTGCCGCGGGCGAAGCTGCTCGTTGCCGCTCACCGACCCGCAGGCCCTGGCGAGTGCACTCGCGCACTCCTAGCTTCGACTCGCTGCCGATAGGAGGAAATTCATGACGAGAGTTACGATCGAGACCGGTGACGGTCCGATGAGCGCTTATGTCGCCGCGCCGGAATCCGGGTCTGGCCCGGCCCTGGTCGTCATCCAGGAAATCTTCGGGGTCAACCAGGTAATGCGCGACCTGGCCGATGGCTTCGCCGCTCGGGGCTTCCTCGCCATCTGCCCGGATCTGTTCTGGCGGATCGAGCCGGGCATCGACATCACGGACCGGACCAAGGAGGAATGGGCGCGCGCCTTCGAACTTTTTCAGGCCTTCGATGCCGACAAGGGCGTCGCCGACATCGCCCGGACCATCACGGCAATTCGCACCTATCCGGGGTCGACCGGCAAGGTCGGGGCAGTCGGCTACTGTTTGGGCGGTAAGCTCGCCTTCCTGACTGCGACCCGCACCGATATCGACGCCGCCGTGGGATATTACGGCGTCGGGCTCGATCAGCTGGTGGGCGAAGCCGGCGCGCTGCGCAAGCCTCTCACCTTGCACATCGCCGGCAAAGACCAATTCGCCCCGCCGCCGGTCCAGCAACAGGTCCACGCTGCTCTGGACGGCAATCCTCTGGTGACGCTCTACGACTACCCGGAAGATGACCATGCGTTCGCCCGGATCGGCGGCGAGCATTACAACCCAGCCTCCGCCGACCGTGCCAATGCCCGCACGACGGCGTTCTTTCGGCAGCATCTGGCTTAAGGGAGTGATTTGATGACTCACGCCATCCGAATTCACGAGACGGGCGGACCCGAAGTCTTGCGCTGGGAGGAGATTTCCGTCGGCGATCCCGGCCCCGGTCAGATCCGTTTGCGCCAGACCGCCGTCGGACTGAATTTCATCGATGTCTACCAACGCACCGGCCTCTACCCCATCCCCCTCCCGTTCATTCCGGGCCAGGAAGCCGCCGGCACGGTCGAGGCGATCGGCGCGGATGTGACCGACCTGCGACCCGGCGACCGGGTCGCCTATGCCGGAAGCCCTGGTGGGTACGCCGAACTCCGGCTGATCCCGGCCGACCGCGTCGTCAAGCTGCCGGAGACCATCGGCGACGAGGTCGCCGCAGCGATGATGCTCCAAGGTATGACCGTCCAATACCTGATCCGTCGTGTCTATCCGGTGAAAGCCGGGGACACGATCCTGATCCATGCCGCTGCCGGTGGCGTCGGGCTCATCCTCTGTCAATGGGCGGCACTGCTGGGAGCGACCGTCATCGGCACCGTTTCCACCGAGGAGAAGGCCGCGCTGGCTCGGGCCAATGGCTGTCACCACACCGTTCTCTACACGCACGAGGATTTCCAGGCGCGGGTCCTCGAACTCACCGGCGGTGCCAAATTGCCTGTGGTTTATGATTCGATCGGCAAGGACACTTTCTTCAAATCCTTGGATTGTCTGCGTCCGCGCGGGTTGATGGTAACCTTCGGCCAGTCGTCCGGGCCGGTCGGGCCGGTCGATCTGGGGATACTCGCCCAGAAGGGCTCGCTGTTCGTCACCCGCCCGACACTGCAATCCTTCATCGCGAGCAAGGCGGAATTGGCCGATACGGCGAGAGACCTGTTCGAGGTCGTCGGTAGCGGCAAGGTCAAGATCACGGTCAACCAGACCTATCCGCTGAAAGAGGCAGCTCGAGCGCACGCCGATCTCGAATCGCGCAAGACCACCGGCTCGACCGTTCTCACGGTCTGACGAGTTGGGCGAAGCCGGTTCTGCCGGCTCCGCCCGACCCGGTCACGTGTTCATCGCGTCGAAGAAATCGGCATTGCTTTTGGATTGCTTCAGCTTTTCCAGCAGGAACTCCATGCCGTCGATGACACCCATCGGGCTCAGAACCCGGCGCAGCACCCACATTTTCGAGAGCACGGCTTTGTCGACCAGCAGCTCTTCCTTGCGCGTGCCCGATTTGCCGATGTCGAGCGAAGGGAATGTGCGCTTATCGGCCACCTTCCGGTCGAGCACGATTTCGGAATTGCCCGTACCTTTGAACTCTTCGAAGATGACCTCATCCATGCGCGAACCAGTATCGATCAGCGCCGTGGCGATGATGGTGAGCGATCCGCCTTCCTCGATATTGCGGGCCGCACCGAAAAAACGCTTCGGTCGCTGCAAGGCATTGGCATCGACACCGCCGGTCAGCACCTTGCCGGAACTCGGCACCACCGTGTTGTAAGCCCGTGCCAGGCGCGTGATCGAATCGAGGAGAATGACGACATCGCGTTTGTGCTCGACCAGCCGCTTGGCCTTCTCGATCACCATTTCGGCGACCGAAACATGGCGCGAGGCCGGCTCGTCGAAGGTCGAACTCACGACTTCGCCCTTGACCGATCGGGCCATATCGGTGACTTCCTCGGGCCGTTCGTCGATCAGCAGCACGATCAGATAGACTTCGGGATGATTGGCCGCAATCGAATGGGCGATGTTCTGCAGCATCACGGTCTTGCCGGTGCGCGGCGGTGCCACGATCAATGCGCGCTGACCTTTTCCCAATGGCGCGATCAGATCGATCACTCGGGTGGTCAGGTCCTTGCGTGTCGGGTCCCCGACTTCGAGCTTCAACTTCTCATCGGGATATAGAGGCGTCAGATTGTCGAAATTGATGCGATGCCGAATCCGGTCGGGTTCTTCGAAATTGATCGAGTTCAGCTTGAGCAGGGCGAAGTAGCGCTCACCATCCTTCGGGGCCCGGATTTGGCCCTCGACCGTATCGCCGGTGCGCAGGGCGAAACGTCGAACCTGGCTCGGACTCACATAGATGTCATCGGGACCGGGCAGGTAATTCGCTTCCGGCGAGCGGAGAAACCCGAACCCGTCCTGGAGGATTTCGAGCACGCCGTCCCCGAAAATCGGCATGTCGTTTTCGGCGAGCTGCTTCAGAATCGCGAACATCATGTCCTGCTTGCGCAGCGACGACGCGTTCTCGATCTGCAGATCCTCGGCGAATGCAAGGAGCTCGGCCGGAGTCTTTCGCTTCAATTCTTGGAGATTCATGGGTTCTGTCGCGCAACGGAAGGGGGGAAGGCAGGAGGGGAACCCGAGTGAGCGCGTCCTCGGCGAACCGGGCAGGCGACACCTGCCGGGAGTACCCGGACACTTGTGCACTTCGCGGGAAAGACGGTGCCGAACGACCGGCTGATCCCGTTCTTTAGGCGAGCCGAATGGACAAGTCAAATGGCAATGCGCTGCTCCGGACGGAACGCCGCCCGTCCGGCGGCTAAAACGGTTTGACGACGACCAGAACGACGATGGCTACCATCGCCACAGCCGGAATTTCGTTGATCATGCGAAAGAAACGCGGCGAACGCCGATTTCGATCCCGCTCGAAATCCCGGCGCCAGCGTCCGAGCAGGTGATGATACCCGAGCAATCCTACCACCAGCAGCACCTTGACATGAAACCAGCCGTGAGTGGCCATCCCCGGTAGCCCGGCCAACAAGCCGCCGAACACGACCGCCCCGATCATCGCCGGCAGCATGATGATCCGACTGAGATTCCCCTCCATGACTTTGAAAGTCTCCGACTGCACCGAACCAACCTCGGCAGCCGCGTGATAGACGAACAGCCGCGGTAAATAAAGCAACCCTGCCATCCAGGCGATGACGCTGATGATGTGCAGGGATTTGATCCAGGGGTAAGCACTGGCCAGAAAGTCCATCTCATCCTCATGGGGCAAAGGCGCAGAGATCTCGGGTAGCCGGGCATAGCCGGCCGCCCTCGGCTGAACACAACGAGGTTCCACAGGCCGCGGCGCGCCGGATCTCGCTCGCGAGGCCGTCGATGAATCCCGCCAGCGTGTCGACGGTGGGAACCCTGACATAGGCCGGAACGCCATGCTCGGCTGCGACCCGGCGATATTCGATGTCGAGCTCCACCAATGTTTCCGAATGTTCGGAGACGAAGGCGATCGGCACCACCACCAGCGGCACTCCTTCGGCCCCGGCGCGCCGGATTTCCGCCTCTGTCGAGGGCTGTAGCCATTGCAGAGGCCCGACTCGGCTCTGGTAGCACAGAACCGAGTCGAGCGCCGGACTTCCCAGTTTCGCCAGCACGGCGCAGACGCTGCGCTCGACTTGCCATTGATAGGGATCCCCGGCATCGACCACTTTCTGCGGCAAGCCATGGGCGGAAAAGAGGATGCGCGGCGCACGGTCCGAGGGCGGCAGTTGGGCCAATCCGGCTCTGATCCGATCCGCTACGGCAGCGATGAAACCCGGCTGCTCCGGATAACAGCACAGTATCGTCTCCGGCAAGTGCAATCCGGCCCGGACGGCTGCTGCTTGCCACTCACGCCACGACGATCGAGTGGTGGTCGAAGAGAATTGCGGATAGAGCGGCACCAGGATCAGCCGATCCGGTTGCCACGCCTTCACCGCCCGGACTTGTTCATCCGCGCGCGGGTGCCAGTAGCGCATCGTGATGAAGCATTTGTAACTCGGGCCGAGGGCTGCTTCGAGCGCCTGGGCTTGCGCCTCGGTATTGGCCAGTAAGGGCGAACCGCCGCCGATCTCGGCATAGATCGCCCGCGCGATCGGCGCTCGCCGTCCTGATATCCAGCGGGCGATCAGCCAGCGCAACGGGCTCGGCAGCGTGATGATCGCAGGATCGTAGAAGAGATTGAACAGAAAGGGTCGGACCGAGTCGAGCCGGTCCGGGCCACCCAGATTGAACAGGATGATAGCGGTCTTCATGCTGGCCGGCAAATCCTGCTAGCCGCGCGCCGGGGTCGTACGCAGAATCTCGGATAGCCTCTCGACATGATCGAGCGAGGTCGTCGGCAGGATACCGTGGCCGAGATTGAACACGAATCTGCCCTTCCCGAGCACAGACAGAATCTCCCGAATCCGGGTCTCCATCGCCGGCCCGCCGGCTACCAGCAGATTGGGATCCAGGTTGCCCTGCACAGCCGCGACCGGCTGCAGCATCTCTCGGGCGAAAGCGAGAGGTACATCTTGGTCCAGGGCCAGGACATCGACGCCGGTTTCCCGGGCATAACCCAGATATTTGGCGCCGGCGCCCTTGGGGAAGCCGATGATCGGCAGGTTCGGCTTGACCGCCTTCAGCGCCGTCACGATTTGCCGTGTCGGTTCGACGACCCATTTATGGAAGGCTTCGCCGTCGAGCGCGCCGGCCCAGCTATCGAACAGCTGAACGATTTCGGCCCCGGCCGCGACCTGTGCCGTCAAATGCGCGATCGTCGCCTGCGTCAGGCAGTCGATCAGCGCGGCGAAGCCGGGCTCATCCGCGGCAGCCCAGCCTTTGACCTCGAAAAACTCGCGGCTGGACCCGCCTTCCACGACATATGTGGCGACTGTCCAAGGTGCGCCGGCGAAACCGATCAGGGCAGTCTCGGGCGGCAATTCCTGGCGAACTCGGCGCACGGTCTCGTAAATCGGCTCCAGCCGCGCAAGATCGAGTGAAGCCGATAGCCGAGCCAGTGCGGCCGTATCCCGAATGGGCTCGAGCTTGGGGCCTTCTCCTTCTTGAAAGCTCAGTTCCTGGCCGAGACCGAGCGGTACGACGAGGATATCTGAAAACAGAATTGCCGCGTCCATGCCGTACCGGTGAACCGGCTGCAAAGTGACTTCGGTCGCGAGGTCCGGGTTGAAGCAAAGGCTGAGAAAGCTGCCGGCGTGTGCACGCAGCTTGCGATACTCCGGCAGGTAACGGCCGGCTTGGCGCATCAGCCAGAAGGGATGCCGTTCGACCGGGACTCCGCGCAGCGCGCGAAGCAGGAGCTTATCTTCGGTTTTCATGGGCGCTGGGCGGTCCTTTTGTTCCGGGACGGTTTATACGGCGGACTCACTCTCTCCAGGTAGGATTCTGTAAAGGTGATGGTAGTGGTAGTGGGTGGGTGTGGGCAGCGGGGATTAACGCTATCGCGAAAACGATCCACAGGCGGAACCGGGATCCGGACGAGGTCCAGGCTGCAGTGGATGAACCGGTGAATTTCCCGGGCCGAGCCAAGCAGGGTGACGACTTGGGGCCCGACATGTAATATGGGGACAACCTGAAAAGTACCGCGGGCGCCTGCATCATCCCCACGACATGGTTTGGTCGACGCAATTATCCACCCGGGACCGAAATCTGTGCAAACACGTCCTCTGCCGGGACAGTTTCCGGCCGTTGTGCGAAAAGAGGCAGTTATCCCCGCTACCCCCCAGCTTTTCCACAGAATTGTGGAGAGACCGTGACCGAAATTCGCTTTCACCTGCATCTGGTCTCCGATGCCACCGGCGAAACTGTGCATTCCCTGGCCCGGGCCGCGCTCGCCCAATTCGAAGATGCCGAGGCTATCGAGCATATCTGGTCGATGGTCCGCACCCGGACCCAGATCGAGCGGGTGATTGCCGGCATCGATGCCAATCCGGGCGTGGTCCTCTATACTCTGGTGAACGAAACCCTGCGCCAGCCGCTCCAGGAATGCTGCCGCCGGCTCAACATGCCGGCGATCCCGGTACTGGATCCGGCGATCAACGCCCTCGGCGCCTTTCTCGGCCGCGCCGCGCGCAACTTGCCCGGCCAGCAGCACATGATGAATCACGAATATTTCCAGCGGATCGACGCGATGACCTATGCCATGACCCATGATGACGGCCAAGCGGCGTGGGGGCTGAACGAGGCCGATGTGATCTTGACCGGGGTGTCGCGCACGTCGAAGACCCCGACCTGCATCTATCTGGCCAATCGGGGGGTGAAGGCGGCGAACGTTCCGCTGGTGCCTGGCGTCCCGCTGCCGCCCGAGCTCTTCGCGGCGACCAGGCCGCTGATCATCGGCCTGACCAACGATCCGGAGCGGTTGATCGCAATTCGGCGCAATCGCATGAACGCGATCCAGCAGGATCCGGCCACCCCTTACGTCGATCTCGAAGCCGTCCGGGCCGAACTCACGGCTGCGCGCCGCCTGTGCCACGAACATAAATGGCCGGTGATCGACGTTACCCGCCGCTCGATCGAGGAGACGGCGGCGGCAATCCTGAAGCTCCTGGCCAAACGGAACGAGACGGAGACTTGATCCCATGGCGATTCGGGCATGACCGGCCGCCATGTCGTGGCCGGGGTGATGGGCTGGCCGATCGGACATTCCCGCTCGCCTGTTCTCCACGGCTATTGGCTGCAGCATTATGGCATCGCCGGGTCCTATGTCCCGCTCGCAGTCCGGCCGGAGCATCTGGAACAGGCGCTGCGCGCGCTTCCCGCACTGGGCTTTGCCGGCTGCAACGTCACGACCCCCCACAAGGAAGCAGTGTTCCGTCTGGTTGACGGCGCCGATTCGGCGGCCAGGCGGACCGGTTCCGTCAATCTCGTCACCGTACGACCGGACGGCGGGCTAGAGGGGCGTTCGACCGACGGATATGGCTTCGTCGAGAGCCTGCGGCGGGCAGCACCGCATTGGCGGCCGGGGCGAGCCCCGGTGGCCCTGATCGGAGCGGGCGGGGCTGCCCGGGCGATTGCGGCCGCTCTGCTCGATGCCGGCGAGACCCGCATCCGTATCGCCAACCGGACCGATGCTCGGGCCGCCGCTCTCGCCCGGGATTTGGGCGCCGGCCTCGAAGCCTGGCCCTGGGCGCTGCGCAGCGTCGTCTTCTCCGGCTGCCATCTCCTGGTCAATACCACCCTGCTGGGGATGACGGGGCAACCGGCTCTACACCTGGATCTGGCCCTCTTGCCGAAACGCGCCATCGTCTGCGACATCGTCTATGTTCCGCTCGAAACCCCGTTGCTGGCCGCAGCCCGGGCGCGCGGCAATGTCGCAGTGGACGGGCTCGGCATGCTCCTGCACCAGGCCCGGCCGGCATTCGCCAGCTGGTTCGGGATCGATCCCGCGGTCGACGATGGGTTGCGGCAAGCCGTGCTGGAGACTCTGGGGCGATGATCGTGATCGGGTTGACCGGCTCGATCGGCATGGGCAAATCGACTCTGGCGGCGATGCTGCGCCGGTTGGGGTTGGCGGTCCACGATTCCGATGCCGTCGTGCACAGGCTGCTCGGGCCGGGAGGCGGTGCCGTGCCCGAGGTGCTGGCGGGGTTCCCCGGCACCGGCTCGCTCGGGACCGGCATCGACCGCAAGGCGCTCGGTCGGCGCGTCTTCGGCAATCTCGCCGAACTGCGCCGGCTGGAACGTATCCTCCATCCCAAGGTCGGGGCCGCGGAGCAGCGTTTCCTTGCCGCCGCCGCGCGCCGCCGCGCGCAGATCGTGATTCGTGACGTGCCGCTGCTCTATGAGACCGGCGGGGAGCGACGATGCGACGCCGTGCTCGTCGTGTCGGCGCCGCTCTTTCTCCAGCGCCAGCGCGTCCTGGCGCGGCCGGGGATGACCGAGGCACGGTTCGCCGAGATTCTGGCGAAACAGATGCCGGATCAGGAAAAGCGCCTCCGCACGCCCTATATTGTAGAAACGGGCCTCGGTAGACGCTATAGCCTGAGGGTATTGCTCGGATTCCTCAAACTGATTCTCTCTCGGCACGGGACCGGATCGGCCTATTACGATGCGCGAAATCGTCCTCGATACAGAAACCACGGGCCTCGATCCGGCTGACGGCCATCGGGTGGTCGAGGTCGCCTGCGTCGAATTGGCCAATCTGCTGCCGACTGGTCGGGAGTTGCATTTCTACTGCAATCCCGAGCGCGACATGCCCGAGGAGGCGCGCGCCGTGCACGGTCTCTCGGACGAGTTCCTCCGCGACAAGCCGCGCTTCGCCGAACAGGCCGATCGCCTGGTGGAGTTCATGCAGGATGCCCGGTTGATTGCGCACAATGCCGATTTCGATGTGCGCTTCCTTCAAGCCGAACTGCGGCACTGTGCCCGGCCCCTTCTCGCCAACGGGGTCGTCGATACGCTGCAGCTGGCGCGCCGGAAATTTCCCGGGGCCGGGGCGAGCCTGGACGCGCTCTGCCGCCGCTTCGGCATCGATCTGTCCGAGCGAACCAAACACGGTGCCCTGATCGACACGCGGCTCCTGGCGAAGGTTTATCTGGAACTGATGGGCGGCCAGCAACCGGATCTCGGACTGGCACTCGGCGGCGCCGGCTCGAACCCGGGCGAGGCCCGCCCGATCCGGCGCACTCACCGCCCCGCCCGACCCCATGCCGCGCTCGAAAGCGAATTGACCGCGCATCGGGCCTTGATCGCCACCCTCACGGGCTCCCTCTGGTCCGCGTCCTGAGCGCCACCCGAAAACTTGTCATGCAAGGCCGATAGCCTCTCCCCCGACTCGGCTCGTCCTCGAATTGGGAGTGACTTCATGAAGCGTACGGTCCGTATTTCCCTGGCGCTCGTCCTGATTGCCGGCGCACTGGGCTCCGTCCCGGCCGCATCCCAGACGATCGTGACCCTCGGCAGCGGGTTCGCAGCTCCGTCGGGCGTGGCCGTCGACGGCGCCGGCAACGTTTATGTCGCGGACCAAAATGCCAATGAAGTCAAGGAGATTCTGGCTTCCGGGGCGTTCGTGACGGTGAAGGAGCTGGGCAGCGACTTCAATCTTCCCGAAGGTGTCGCGGTCGATGCCAGCGGCAACGTCTTCGTCGCCGATGCCGGCAACAACGCCGTCAAGGAAATCCTGGCCGCCGGCGGCTATGTCACCGTCAACACGCTCGGCAGCGGCTTCAGCTTTCCCCAGGGCGTCGCCGTCGACGGCAACGGCAATGTCTTTGTCGCCGATACCGGTAACAATGCCGTGAAGGAGATCCTGGCGGCCGGCGGCTATGTCACCGTCAAGACGATCGCAGCCGGCTTCGACGGCCCCGCCGCCGTCGCCGTCGATGGCGGCGGCGACGTCTTCGTCGCCGATCAGGGCGACAAGGTGGTCGACGAGATCCTGGCTGCCGGCGGGATCGTCATGCTCGGCAACGGGTTCGAAAACCCGGAGGGCATTGCGGTCGACGCCGATGGTAATGTCTTCGTCGCCGATCAAGGCGAAAATGCCGTGGAGGAGATTCTGGCTGCCGGCGGCTACGTCACCGTCAACACCCTGGGCAACGGGTTCAACGGTCCCGAAAGCGTCGCCGTCGATGCCGCGGGCGACGTCTTCGTCGCCGATACCGGCAACAAGGTAATCAAAGAAATCCTGGTGACGCCGCCCGCGATCGTGGCCGCCGTGCTGCCGGGCTCGCGTTCGGTCGAGATCGGCACCCCGGCGACCATATTCGCCACTCTGATCAATTCCGGCACGACCGCCCTCGAGAACTGCCAGATCGCCCTGCCGGCTCTCCCGCCCGCCGGGCTGACGCTCGGCTTTCAGACGACGAACCCGGCGACCAACGCGCTCACCGGTACGCCCGACACGGCCGTGACCATCCCGGGCAACAACGGCACGCAGACCTTCGTGGTCTCGTTCGCCGGCAGCGCTCCGTTCACGGCGCTCGGCATGCCGCTCGATTTTTCCTGCAACGACGCGCCGCCGGCCGCGAGCGTCCTGGGCGTCGATACGGTCGACCTGACGCTGTCGAGCACGCCCATCGCCGACATCATCGCCCTCTCGGCGACCGCTACGAACAACGGCATCGTCGAACTGCCCAATGGCGGGACCGGGGCCTTTGCTGTCGCCAGCACCAATCTCGGGGTCACGGCGGCGATCACGGTTTCGGCCGATACCGGCTCGGCGAGCCTGCCGGTCGCTCTCTCGATCTGCCAGACCAACCCCGCCAACGGCCAATGCCTGGCCGCGCCGGCGTCGTCGGTCACTCTGAACTATGCCGGCGGTGCTACGCCGACCTTCTCGATCTTCCTGCAATCGAGCGGACCGATCGCCTTCGCTCCGGCTACGTCGCGCGTCTTCGTGCGGTTCGAGGATTCGAACGACGGGCTGCACGGTTCGACCAGCGTTGCGATCGAGACGGAGTAGCGCTCCGCCCGCCGTGCCGATCGTTCATTTCCGGATTTGGAGACTCTACGTTCCGGATTGCTGAGGCGCCGATCGCGGCGACCTCGGTTCCTGTCGGCGTCCCGGAGACTTGCAGGCGAGCCGCTCATACCTCGGTCGTCGCGGCCGCCTGTTCCGCCTGTTTGACTTTCCGGCGTTGCAGGTCGGCGAAGTCGACCGGATTGATCAACAGCGGCGGGAAGCCGCCGTCGCGGGTGGCTTCGGCGACGATGGCCCGAGCGAAGGGGAAGAGCAGGCGGGGAGCCTCGACCAGGGCCAGATGGCCGATCACTTCGGGAGCCGCGTTGCGGATCGTCACGACGGCGCCGTATTCCAGCTCGATCAGAAAGGTCACCTCGTTGGCTGTGCGCGCTTCGACCCGGAGCGCCAGAACGACTTCGAACAGTTCCGGATTGAGCTGTCTCGCCTTGGCATCGATGTCGACGCTCACCTCCGGCGGCGTCGTCTGGCCGATCAGGCTCTCCGGTGCCCGCGGGTTCTCGAAGCTCAAATCGCGCAGATACTGGGCATTGATGATCAGTACGGGGCCCTGGGGCGCTGCGCCGTCTTTGCCGTTGGCGGCGATTTCGGACATGGGGGGGTGCTCCGGGTGGCGGGGAAGGCGGTGGGCTATCACGAACGCGACCCGGCCACAACGAGATCGTGGCGGTGCCTCGGTCAGCGTCGCGGCGGGAGTTCCGGCGGCTCTGTCGGGAGCTCCCGAAACTCGCCTTCGATCGTGGTCGAGCCCGGCTCGGACGAGGTGCGGCGACTTGCTCCCACGACCCAGATACCGGCGCTGCCCGGCCCGAAGCGTCGCTCGGCCAGACGGGTCAATCCGGCACGGACGGGCGGCAAGAGCATGAGCAATGCGACGCCGCTCGAGAAGAAGCCGGGGACCACCATCAGTACGGCGGCGAGGATGCGCCACACTCCATCGAGGGCCGCCGGCACCGGCGTCTCGCCTGCGGCACGGCCAGCTCGAAGACGCATGAGTGTTGCTCCGCCGGCTCGGCGGAGCAACACTGAACCGACGAGCCCGCTGAGGAGGACGAAGCCCAGAGTCGGGCCGACGCCGAGGGCGCCACCGATCCAGACGAAACCGGCGATTTCGAGAAGCGGCCAAAGCAGCAGCAGGATCATGACCGGCATGGCGAAGCTTGTCCTTTTGCCGGCGCCCACCTATCTGTGAAGAAGACGGATCCGGCTCGATATGCGATCATCCGTCGAATCCGCCTCCGGAGCGGTCGGGCGACATCCGGATTTGGTGGCGCCGGTGGCAAGACTGCCGGATGGCCCAGCAAGCAGATAGACTCTCGGTCGGGAAGAATCCATGGGTGACCAGTTTTTCGAGTTGATCATATTCGCCGGCGTGGCGCTGTTTCTGGTGTACCGGCTGTGGGGAGTCCTCGGCCGCCGAACCGGGGCAGAACCGCCGCCTGCGCTGCGCCAGGCCAATCCGTCGCCCAACCCGGTCGTCGACCTCCCCGACCGGCCGCGGCCGGCGCCGCCTGCCGAGCGGCCTTCGACTCCGCTTCAAGCCGGGTTGGAGCAGATCCGCCGGCATGACCCGAATTTCACGCCGGAGCGCTTCATCGACGGGGCGCGCCATGCGTTCGAGATCATCGTCAAGGCATTCGCCGAGGGGGACACGGCAACCTTGCGCCCGCTGGTCAGCGACGAGGTCTATGACGCATTCGCCGAGGTCATCCGCCATCGTCTGAGCGTGAAGGAATCGGTCGACACCCGGATCGAACGGCTCCAGGAGCCGCAAGTGCTCGACGGGCGGATGGAGGGCCGGACCGCCTTCGTCACGGTCAAATTCGTCTCCGGGCAAGTCTCTGTCACCCGTGACGCCGCGGGCAAGATCCTGGAAGGCGATCCCGAGCGGCCGGTCGAGCATACCGATCATTGGACCTTCTCGAGGAATACTCGGGCCGGCGACCCGAACTGGATCCTGGTCGCGACCGGCACGCCCGAGTGATCCGCCGGCCGGTCTGATCGCGGTTCCCGATTTGCCGGAAGGCGGGCCGGTCGGGCCGAAACAATTCTTCGATCCTCGGGAGGCAGAGGCATGGTCCGCCTTCCTCGACGTTCCGGCAATCGTTCGGATCGCGGCCGACGCACCCGGTGCTCCGGCCGCGCTTTGCTGTTGCTCCCGTCGCTCGCGCGCGCTCTAGTGCGCAGCAGGCCAGAAAGACCGACGAGCCAGGGAGGCGGCGGGTGGACGCGACGTTGACAGCGGAACGATTGACCCTGACCGGTACGGCACCGGCGAGCCGGGCCGGACAGATCGGCTGGGCAGTCTATGAATGGGCCCGCAACCCCTATTACATTCTCGTCATCATCTATATTTTCAGTCCGTATTTCACCAGGATCGTGATCGGCGATCCGGTTCGCGGCCAGGAGATCTGGGGCTATGCCACGGCGATTGCCGGCGTGATCCTGGCCGTGTCCGGGCCGGTCCTGGGTGCCATCGCCGATGCCGGGGGCGCGCGCAAGCCCTGGCTCTTCGGCTGCACCTACCTCGCCGTTCCGGCCATGGCGTCGCTCTGGTTCGCCCGTCCGGGCATGGGCGACGCCGCCTGGCCGGTCGTGGCGTGCCTGATCGTCGCCACCGTGCTGTTCGAATACTCGGTGATCATCCACAATTCGATGTTGCCCTCGCTGGCGTCGCGCGGCCGGGTCGGCGGACTCAGCGGGCTGGGTCTGGCGCTCGGCAATGCGTCCGGCGTGCTGCTGCTGCTGTTCGTGCTGTTCGCCTGGATCTGGCCGGAACACCCCGCCTTCGGGCTCGATCCCGAGACTTATGAGCCGGAGCGGGCGATCGGCGCGCTGACCGGACTGTGGTTCGGACTCTTCGCGCTGCCGCTCTTCTTGTTCACACCGGACAATCCCGGCACCGGCCGGCGGCTCGGTCCGGCCATCGCCGAGGGGATCGGCACCCTGGTCCACACGATCCTGCAACTGTTCCGCTGCTACCGCAATGTCGCCCTCTTCGTGCTCGCGCGGATGATCTTCGCCGACGCCATCGGGATCACCCTCACCTTCACCGGCATCTATGCCGCCGGAATCTTCGGCTGGGGCAGCAACATGCTGGTGATCTACGGCATCGTGCTCAGCATCGTCGCGGGCTTCGCCTCGGTCCTCGCCGGCATGGTCGACAATCGGCTGGGTTCGCGCCGGTCCCTGCTGCTGGCACTCGCCGTGGGCGTCCTCGTCAATACCATCAACGTCTCGTTTTCGACCAGCACGATCCTGTTCATCACGGTATCGGACGCGAAGCTCCTCGGCCCCCTGTCGCTCCCGGAATGCGCGTTCTTCTTGAACAGCTGCTTCGCCACCTATGGGGTCGTCTCGACGTTGACATCGGGGCGCACGATGATGGCGCGGCTGGCCCCGCCCAGCATGGCCGGCGAGTTTTTCGGCCTCTTCGCCTTCGCCGGCAATGTCACGGCCTTTCTGGGACCGCTCTGCGTCGCCACTGTGACCGGGCTGTTCCACAGCCAACGCGCAGGGCTCAGCGTGGTCATCGGTTTTCTCCTGCTGGGCGCCGTCCTGCTCTTTCCAGTCAAGGAAGAGCAAACGATCGTATAGGCTGGTACCCCTCTTCTCTACCGGCAGGGGACGACATCGTGACCACACCGCCTAAGATCACCACAGCATTGGCGCTCCAGGGCGGCGGTGCGCTCGGGGCCTATCAGCTGGGGGCCTACCAGGCCCTCGCGCAAGAGGGGATCGAACCGGACTGGTTCTCCGGCACCTCGATCGGCGCCATCGCTGCGGCGATCCTGGCCGGCAATCCGCCGACTGAGCGAGCGGCCAAGCTCCAGGAATTCTGGCACGAGATCTCCCGCCCCGATTCGGTCGGGCTCTTCCCGGGCAAGCCGTTCCAGCGCCTGCAGACGCAGGTGAGCTATGCCGAGGCCCTCGCCTTCGGCCAGCCGAATTTCTTCACGCCGCGGCCCGTCAACCCGCTTCTGGCCCTGCCCGGGCCGGATGCGACCAGCTTCTACGACACCGGGCCTCTGTCTGCGACGCTGGAGCGGCTGATCAGCTTCACCCGCCTCAACGACGGCAGCGTGCGGCTGATGCTGGGTGCCACCGACATCGCCACTGCCGTCCTGACCGTTTTCGACAACGCCAAGACCAGGATCTGCGCCGACCATGTCCTGGCCAGCGGCGCCCTGCCGCCGGGGTTTCCGCCGGTCGAAATCGGCGGCGCCTTTTATTGGGATGGCGGTCTCCTCTCCAATACGCCGCTGGATTTCATCGTCGAGGCATTGCCGGCGGGGCACAATGTCGTGTTCGTCATCAATCTCTGGCAGGCGGCGGGCCCCGTGCCCCAGACCTTGGACGAGGTGCTGTGGCGCGAAAAGCAGATCCAGTTCGCCACGCGCGCCAATATGCAAGTCGATGCGATGGCCAACCGGCTCCGGGTTCGCCACGGCCAGAGCGCGGCGGCGACTGAAAACGGGACCGCCGAGCCCCGCCAGGTCGATCTGGTTCAGATCGATCTCCGTTCGGAGCGCGACCAGTTCCCGTTCAGCGACGTGGATTTCTCGCGCGGATCGATCGAAGAGCGCCGGGCCGCGGGCTTCCGCGACATGCGGACCGCCTTGACTGCCCAGCCCTGGGCGGCGCCGCCGCTGCCGGCCCATGGGGGCGCGCGGGTCCATCGCGTCGCCGACGGTCGCGTCGCCACCGAGCCGCTGGCCGGCGAGCCGGCACCGGGTGCCCGGTTCGCATAGGATCTGTACAGGACGGCAACAGCGGCGTATTTTGGTAAGAAGCTCCGTTGCAGGAGATGATCATGGCGCCGCCCCGTTCGCCCGTGCCGCCGCCGGCCTCGCCGCCGATGCGGGCGATCCAGAAATTCCCGGCACCGCCGACCCGCTTCGGCGGCCAGCCGGCGCAGCCAGCCGTGCCGAAGCCGGGCGCCAACGGTTATCGACTGGTGCTGGGTGCCTATCTGCACCAGGGCGGGGCCGGCCGGGCGCTGCCGCCGGAACTGGCCGGCCACAGTTTCGTGGCGATTCAACAGCCGGGCGGACGGCGCGAGGCGTTCGGGTTTTCGCCGAAGGGCTACTCTAGCTACGATCCGGTCAAGGATCTGGGCCGGCTCAGCGCTGGCGTGCGCGGCACTGTCCATGACGATGCTGCCGCCTTCGCCCAACCTGGCGTGCGGACGCGCAGCATCCCGATCAGCGCCGACCAGGCGCGGGCCGCGCTCGCCAAGGTCGCCGAATTCCGCAACACATCGGCACCGTTCAGTGCGACGCGCCGGCAATGCACCAATTTCGCCGGCGACGTGGCCAAAGCTGCCGGCTTGACTGGCTTGCCGACTCTGCCGCGTGCCTTCTACAACAAGCTCTGACGGGATCGCCCCATGCCGCCCAAGCGTCTGACCGCTCCGCCACCGCCGGCGCCCTTCGCCAAACCCGCGCTGCAGATGCGGCCGGCCCCGGGTTCGGGCCGCAGCGGTGTGGTCCAGGGGTCGTTTCGCGGCGCCATCCGTCTGGTCCAGCCTTCGGGGGAGACGTCCGGTGCCGCCCGCCTGCCCGATGGCATGAGTCTGCCGAGCGGCGGCGGCACGCCCTTGCCCGATCCAGTCCGGCAAAAGATGGAAGGCTTCTTCAAGACCGATTTCAGCGATGTCCGCGTCCATATCGGCCCGCAGGCGCCGGCGATCGGCGCCATCGCCTTCACCATCGGCTCGCAGATCTTCTTCGCCCCGGGCCAATATCAGCCTGGCTCGCCCAACGGCCAAGCCTTGCTGGGGCATGAATTGACCCATGTCGTCCAGCAGCGCGCCGGCCGTGTGCGCAATCCCTTCGGCGGCGGCATCGCCGTGGTCCAGGACCACCGGCTGGAACGCGAAGCCGACGAGATGGGACGGCGCGCGGCGTTTTCCTGAAGCCGCGAGAAAACCGCTGGATCCAAGCCAGAAGTGGAAGGCCTACGCCCTCGGAGAGGAGTTGTCCTAATGTTGGACGGGCAGAACGCCTGACTCCAGGGATATACTTACGGCGTGCGCCTCGGCCGTCGGATTGGCTTCCGATACGAGAGGGTCGAACCGAAATTGTCTAGCAGCCGGACCCTGGAAAGGTCTGGGATCCGCGATTTCGACTACACGAACCAATAGATGTTTGTTACTGCACCAGCGGCGGCGGTACGGTAATATCTTTTGTTATTACATTCTGCCGCGCGCCAGAATATATTAGATCGATGACTAGATTTCCACTTTCAAAAACAGGAACAAAAAATGAAGGAAAGTGAATTACGATCGGATCCTTTATATTATTTACATCCAATACCGCCTCTGCGCCAACGATCATTTGGTCTCGGAATCTTACCTCCACTTGCAATACGTAATTTCCAATATTTTTGGCAGAAGCCTCCACAAAGAAACTTATTTTCAACAATCCTCTAGTGTTACTTGATAGAGAGCCTGGGAATACTCCTAGTAAGGAGAATTTTCCATTGACTTCTTGCCGCACTTCTTCGCAGAGAAGCGCGTTGCTTAAGCTGAATGGAAAGTGGGCGCGCGCCTTACGCATGGACTAGATTTGGATCGGTTTGTCTGAAGGACCTTATTGTCGCCGGAGTGCCGGAAGCTGACGCTGAAATCGCGACTGGGCCAGATGCGTGCTCCGAGCGCACTTGACTTTCGTTTGTGGGGCTTTCGTCTGGGTCGAAAATTGTAACAGCAACGCAATGACCCAAAGCCCAAGCCATATCGGCTAACGTCTCAATGGTCATATTCGTTCGGCCCGTGAGACGCCGCTTGACCGCAGACCGATCAATGCCTAGCCGCTCGGCTATGCTCGCCTGGGTGTCGAGACCGCAATCATGTCGCTTCGCATATGCCTCCCGCAATTGGCTTTCAATAGACCCAGCCAGATGAAGATAGATTGCCCGGCGGTTACTTGGCTTTTGGCGGAAAGAGCGCATAGGTGTCTCCCAATAACATCGTTTCACTCAGATGGTGTTTCTTCGCGAAGTCTAGAACATACTGCCGCAGTTCGGGGACTAGGCTATTTTTTCCGTGACAATCCCTAGAAAACGCTGGCTTTACGGCGACGAAAGAGTGCGGGCGGGGAACCCAAGAGCGGACGCGGGCAACCCGTCGCCGTCGCCACCTCCGTAGCAATTCTCGCATCGACCCTGGCGCGATTTTTCGTAGCAACCCCCGGTTCACGGGTTCCGCCGCCGCCTCAATTCGCACCCGGCGCTGGCGCGATCACCACGGCCGCCCCCGCACCGTTGCCGGCGACGGCGTCGTCATACATCAGCCCGGCCCGGGCGGCCGGTTGGATGAAGCGGCCGGGGACCGCGGCTTTGCTGCGGAAATGGAATTGGTAGCTGCCCTTGGGCAGGAAATCGTAGAAATACTGGACCTCGTCGTCAAGGAAGGCGACATAGCTCGGTGGCCGGGTCGGCTCGGCCGAGGGCGTCGCTTCAGGCGGAGCCGTCTGCAGGCCCGGGTTGAGCGGCTCCATTCCGGCCGCGAGCGGGATCGCGATCGCCACATGGTAGCGATCGACCGGGTTCACCACTTCGAGACTGTCCTCGACCGTATCGCCGACCGTGAGCTTGATCTCGATTCCGGCCTTGTCTAATTTGACATGCTTGGCCGGCGCTCCCGTCGGATCGACCAGCGCACTGTCCCGGGTTACGACCAGGCCGGCAGCAGCCGGGACGACGGCGCTGCCGTCGGCCAGCGGCAGCCAGACGAGATCGCTCTCGACCGTCACCGGATGCTCGTCCGTCGCCGCCGTCGCCGTGACTGAAACGGCGCCGCCGTCGCGGAGCACGTAGCGCTGCAGCGGGTGATCGCCGCCGAGACTCGCCTGCTGGGGCCCGCCGGGAAGCGTCAGCGCCACGGGTTGCGCCGGCGTACCGGTGTCGCCCGCAGCGAACCGGGCGAGCGCCAGCAAGGCCTCGGCGTCGCCGTTGGTGGTGCCCCAGCCGTCACCCTTGCCGAGCCCGACCAAGGCGTCGACCAGCAGCCGGCGGCGGGGATCCGTGCTCGCCGCTTCGGCGCGGAGCATTTCGGCGAGGATCCGCGTCTCGGAGGGTAGAATACGCGGCGACCGGGTCATCCAGGATCCGTCCTGCAGTCCGCCATAAATAGTCTTGCCGTCGCGCAGCTTGACCACCAGCGCCTGCCAGAGCGCGTCATCGAGCGTCTTGATCAGGGGCGCATCGACGGCCGAGCCCGAATCGAGGGCGAAGCGGACTTCCGCGACACCTTCGCTCGAGAGCGCATCGACTTTCCGGGCGAGTTCGGCGGCATAGCCCCGGTCGAGATCGCCCGCCGTCGCCAAGGCCGCGAGCGCCCAGGCGCGTTCGACATATTCGGCGCCGCCGACGAAATCGGCGTAATCCGAGCGAAGCGCCTGATGCAGCGTCCGGAGCAGGCCGTTGAATTGGGTCGGGTCGACGGCATAGCCGGACTTCCTGGCCTCGACCAGGAACTCGACGGTCCAGGCGGTCAGCCAGACATCGCCTTTGGAACCCGGCCAGAAGGCGACCAGCCCGTGGGCGTCGGTCGCGCTCCCGATCCATTCGATCGTCTGTTCGATCGTATGGCGCCCGCGCGCATCGCCGGAACCGCCCAGCGCCTCGGCGAATTGCTTGGCGCCCAATTCGGCGCGCGCGAGACTGACCCGCTGCTCGGTGCAGCCATAGGGATATTGCCGCAAATAATTCAGGCCGGCGGCGAGCCGGACCAGCGCGGGCTCGGTCGAGACCGTGAGTTCGCGCCGGAGCGTACCCGGTCGCGCACCGCCATCGGCGGCGGCGAGATCGAGCGGCTTCGGGCCGACCAGATCGGTGAGTTCGCGCCGGCGCATCGGAGTGCGATCGGGCCGGATCGGCAGATCGACCTGGAAGGCATCGCGCGCATGGTCGGCGCTGCGCTCGACGCCGAGCGTCACTTGCGCCGATTCGCGCAGCAGCGTGCCGTCTTCCTTGTAGCCGGGGCTGGGCACCGTCACGGGAAAATCGAAGCGCTGCGGCTTGCCCGGCTGCCAGTCGAAACTCACGCTGGCCGGGCCACCCGGATCGAGCCCGTCGAGTTTCAGCTGGGCCCGGCCCGGCCCGCCGGGCCCGTCGGTGACTCGGCCGATGCCGGAAAGGGCGAATTGATCGCCCGGCCGCACGAAGCGCGGCAGATTCGGTTCGACGATGACCGGCAAATGGACCTGGATCTGCCCGGTCGCGAAGCCGAACCGATCCGGGCCGCTCGCTACCTTGGCCCGGATCCGGAAGATGGTGAGATTGTCCGGCAATTTGACCTGGACCGTGACCGTGCCGCCGGCATCGACCAGCAGCGCCGGATTATAATAGGGCACGGGCTGGAAATTCTTGCGGATGGTGACCTTGTTGAGCAGCTGCTGGTCGCCCTCGCCGACATCGCCGCCCGGATCCTCGTCGAGCGGCAGCAGGCCATAGGGCAGGTTCCGGGTATCGGCGAAGACCAGCCGGCTGCCACGGTCGCGGATGAAACTCGGGAGCGGATCGAGCGGCGCCTCCTTGGCCAGCGCCAGCACTGCCTGGTCGATCAGCCACAGCGTCACTTCGCCCGCCACCGGCTTGCCGGCATCGTCGCTGAGCTTGACGGTGAGATCGACCGTGTCGCCCGGCTGCGCCTGGGCCGGCGCCTCGACCGCGACGGTGACAATGTTCTTGACCGGTTTCACCCCGATCCAGGCGGTGGCGGCGATGGTCTCGGGCCGCAGCAGATCGATCGGACCGGGCTTCTGGTCGCCCTTGAGGCGGCCGCGCATCAAGGCGAAATGGACCGGCAGGCGCGGCATATCCGCTTTGTCGATTGCAAGCGTGTATTTGCCGAAGCCGTTCTTGACCTCGACCCAGTCATAGCGGTTCTTGCCGTCGGGCGTCTCGACGATGGCGAGGGCGGTACCGTTCTGGAAGGGGCTTTCCAGGACCAGCGTCGCCGTCTCGCCCGGCGCGTAAGCGGCCTTGTCGGGCGTCACTTTGAATACCCGGGCCGGCGGGCGCGACCAGGTGACCGGCGAGCTGCCGGCGGCAAAGAGATCGACGCTGACGGTCTGGTGCCGGCCGAGCGCATCGGCGGCATCGATTTCGACGATATAGACGCCTGACTCGGAAATCGGCAGATCGAGCTTCACCGGATCGGCGGCACTGGCGACGCTGCGCTCGATGCGCTTTGCATCGAGGATCTCGGTCCGGTAGCGGGGCTTGCCGTCGGTGAAATCGCTGGCTTCGAGGATCGAGCTCCATTGCCGCTGCTTCAGCCGGAGCGTGATGGAGCGCCCCGGGATCGGTTTGCCCTCGCCATCGACCATCAGCACTTCGACGGGGATCGATTTCGCCTGGTCGAGATAGCGCGGGGCCTTGAGCGCGAGCACGAAGGCGGGGAGCGCCAGCACTTCTTCGGTATTGCTCACGGTCTTGTCGTCGTCGCCGGTGACCGTCGCCTCGACGACATAGCGGCGCGGCTGGGCGGTGCGCTCGCGCGTCGGATCGAGAGTCAGGCTGGCCCTGCCCTCGGCATCGGTCTTGTCCTCGCGCTCGATCGCCGCGGTCGAGTCGAAAGGCACATGCGACTGGTAGCGGGCATCGGTCGCGTAGGTGAAGCCGTCGCGCGGCTTGGGCGTGAAGGCATAGGGGAATTGCGTCACCCGCCAGCGCACCGGCCGGTCGGCGGCCGGGCCGCCGGCATAATATGTGGCCGTCATTCCCACGCTCGCCGGCTTGTCGAGCGGGATGGTGTGCGGCGTGTCGATCCGGACCTGGAAGCGCGGCAGGCGATAGGCGTCCTTCTTGAACCCGGCGAGCGCGCATTGGTGGCCGTCGAGATCGATGCGCGCCTGATAGTTGCCGGTCGCCGTCGTCTTCTCTTCGAACAGATAATGCAGGCTGCCATTGTCGTCCGGCTTCACCGGATAGCGCCATTCGGCACTGTCCGGCCCGGTAACGACGACTTCGGTCTTGAGATCCGCCGCCCCGGAGGTCAGCAGCCCGTCTTTCAAGGTCCGGATATAGGCCTTGATATGGACCGGGTCGTCCGGCCGGTAGATCGGCCGCTCGGTGAACACGTGGCAGAGCGCACGCGGCGCCGGGTGCCGTCCCGTGGGATTGCTGGTCCAGCCGAGCCAGCTCCCCGAGGACGGGAACCAGCCCGCGACTGAATAGCGATCGGGCCCCTGTTCCGGATCGATCACCAGCGTGTCGTCGCCCTTGCTGACGACGATCCGGCGGAGATTGAACTCCTTGCCGCCGCCGGCCCAGTCGAGATGGCCGTCGGCCGCCGTGTCGCCGGCATCGATCTGGCGCCAACCCTTGGAAGTCGTGCCGTCGAAGCGCAGATGCGCCTTTTCGACCGGCTTGCCGTCGCTGAGCTGGGTAACATAGGCCCGGATGCCGGCATCGGCTTCGACCACGATCAGGCTGAGATCGGTCACTTGGATCCGCATCCAGCTGCGGTCGCCCGGTTTGTCGAGGGCGCGCACGCCGACGAGATAGGTTCCGGGCTTGTCCTTACCGGCGATCCGGGCGAGCGACGGCGCCAGATCGAGGCCGAACCGGGCCGAAGCACCCAGCGGCGTCAACGGCAATTTCATCAGCGACGAGACGCTGGGCGAGCCCAGCCGGGCGATCTGGTCCTTGATCTCGTCGGGCCGGATCGACTCGGCCGCCTTCCAGGGCGCCACCGCCTCTCCGGTGGTCGGTGGCCGATCGGAATCATTGGTCGCGATCGGCTGGGCCGGAAACGGCCAGAAGGAGCGGTCGAGGGGGTCGATCGCATGGATCCGGACATCGGCCTCGGCATAACCGCGGCCATGGAGCGGCACCATTTGCGGCCCCAGCCTTTCGACCATGCCGTTGCCCTGGGCCAGTGCCAGGAAATCCGGCTCGGCCGGCCAATAGAGCCAGGCGGCACTGCGCCCCGGCATGACCAGGTCGCGGCCGATCCGGTCCTTCAGCGGCGCCGGTTCGAGGGCGATCTGATAGAGCGTATCGGTCTTGAACCGGCCGGTGAGCTGCAGCTGGTCGCCCACCACCTTGGTCTGGATGTCGTCGACTACGGGCGTGATCCGCACCAGGTTGCGGGCGGCGATCGGGTCGACGGCGCCCAGCACCGCCGAGAACTGCACGACCAGCTCCCGCTTGGGCGACGGGGTCGCCGGGGCCGCGGGCTTGGCGAGATCGGCGCCGATCGCCGGGCTGTCGGCGCTCGAACTCTTGCCCGGCTTGCGCGGATGGGCGTCGACGATCACGCCGTGCTCGGAGGCCTCGCCGTTGTCGTCGTCGGTCGCGTCGTCCGGGTTGGCCGGGGTTTCGGCGGCAGGTTGATCGGCATCGGCGGCCTGCTCTTCCTCGTCGTCCGATGCAGCAGGCGGAGCGGCTTCGGGCGGCGCCTCGTTCTTGCAGGCGAGCGCGGTGCTCTGATCATAGATCGTGCCTTCGGCACTCAGCGGCACACGCTGGCTGTTGCAGCCGAGCAGGATCGGCCGGAAGGCTTCGGCGGTGGTGAATTCGATATGCTCGACCGTGCCTTCGAGGCCGGGATCGGGCGCCAGCCCCAGTTCGACCACGACTCGCATGCCGTTCGGGACGGGCTGGTGGAATTCGACGACATAGCTGGCTTCGTCGCCGGTCTTGGCCCGCTCGACCGGCTTGATGTCGAAATCACGCGGGGTCAGGTGCCTGGTCTGGCTGGTATCGAGCCCGGGCAGCGGTGTCAGCGCGATATCGAGCATCTGGGCCAGTGCCGACACTTCCAGGGGCTCGGCGAATCTGAGCGTGACGCTCTCGACCCTTTCGAGATTCTGTGCACCGTTGGCCGGCAGTGTCTTCAGGGTCGGATCGAGCAGCCGGGTCAAGGCGACGCTCTTGTCGCCGATCTTGAAATCGAAGCGGCCGAGGGCCGGCCAGGGAATCGCCGGCCGGAACTGCAAGGTCCGGGCGTTGAGCCAGGTCCAGGCGCCGGGCTGCGCCGGCGTCAGAGTGGCCCAGCGCTCGGGCGCATCCTCGGCCCCGCCCTTGGCCGGACCCGTATCGCGTTCGAAGAACAAGGTCACCGGGTCCCACCGGCGCAGGAAGCGGTCGGGCACGACGATACTGCCGGCAGGCTGGCGGGTGATCGGCCCGGCCGTGTCGGCGAGGCTCGCCACCGGCACGGGGGCGGCGAGCAGAACCAGGGCAACCACGCCGCCCATGAGACGCAGCCACGACAGCCGGGCGCGGATCATCTGACCGAACTCCTACTTCTGCGGCGCGGTGAGCGCGAGATATTCCGCCTTGACCTCGTCCGGCGGGCCCTTGCCGGGAGGGGTGAGCCCGACCAGCGCGGGCTCGATATCGACGGCAACGCCGTCGGCCGGGACATCGACCGCGAGCAGATAGGAACCGGGCGCCAGATCATGCATGAAAACCAGGCCGCGGCCGATCTCGGCGCCGGCTGAAGTGAGCAATCGGCAGCCGGCGATATCGACCGAGGCGCGCACACCGACGCCGATCGCACGCTGATCCTTGACCGTGAAGCTGAACAGCCGCGACTGTCCCGGCGGCAGGCGCAGTTTCGGGCCGAGCCCGTCGGTGATCGGCAGCGGCGCCACGGATTCGAAGCGCGCCGCGCCGGCCAGGACCCCGCCGCCTGCGGGCTCGATGTCGAGATCGGCCGTCTGGCCTTCGCCCAGCACCAGATTGAGTTCGGCTCCGGCAGCGAACAGCGTCGGTCCGGTATCGCTATGGCCCCGGACCACCACCGGAGAGTCGGTCTCGACATGGACGAGCCGGGCCGGGCCGGCAGCGAGACGGAGCGTCTCGCGCTTGCCCGCGAGCGTGACGCTCGCCGGCGGCGTCACGGTTTGATCGGGCGGCGCCGGCTGATCGATCGAGGCGTCGAGCGCCAGGGCGGCGAGGCCGGGCTTGACCGCGACATCGACCAGGCTCCCGGCACCAGCCTGCGCCGCCGGCCCCCGCGTGATCCGGCCGGCCGGATCGATCGCGACGATCTGTCGGACGGCGCCCGCCGTGCGCAACGCGCGCTTGTCGCCCTCGGAAACGGCTAGATGCAGGACCGCCGCAACGGCGCTGTACCGGGTGATCATCTGCCCGGGCGCCAGCGCCGCCGCCACCGCGGCAATCGGCTCGATCGAGACGGTGAAGGGCGCCTCCAGTTCTGCCGCGTTCAAGATCAGGGCAGTATCGGCTTCGGTCTCGATCAGCTCGGTCGCGGTTCCGGCGCCGCGGATCAGGCGCTCCGCCTTGCCGGATCGACCGAGCACGATCGCCGCCTCCGGCGGCACCGTCAGCGCCAGCCGCTTGGGCCCGGCGGGCAGGCCGAGTTCGACAGCCTCTCGGTTGCCGAGCTTGCCGTCGGTGACGCCGATCGCAGCGGCGAGCTTGCGCGGCGGCGCGAAGCCGATTCGCGTGACCGTGACCGGCAGCCCCGCCTGCTCGGTGCCGGCCTGCCATAGATTGAGGACGGGCTTGGCGAGGCCGGCGGGAGCAAAGCCCATCGAGGTGGCGAGTGCTCCCGTATCGGCACCGGCCGCCATGAGCGGGGCACCGCCTTCGGTACCCGATGTAACGGAAATCCCCGGCTGGCCGCCCTGTCCTTCGGCCAGCCACAGCGCCGGATGATCGCGATCCTCGGCCAGCGGCAACAGCAAGGCGGGCCCGGCGCCGACCGTCACCCGCAAGGGCGCCGCGGCCGGATCGACACGCTTGGCCACCAGCTTGTCGGGGTCGCGATCGACCAGCCACAAGGTTGTGCCCGGCGCTACCAGGCTTCCCGACGGATCATGGCCGAGCCCGGTTTCGGGCGTGCCGGTCCAGCCGAGCCCGGCCGGGATTTGGGCCGATTGCAGCACGCCCGGATGGTCGAGGGTGACGGCGAGGGCTGCGACCTGTCTGCCGCCGAGCTTCAGTGGCGCCAACGCGGCGCCGGCCGCCAGCGCCGATTCGCCGGCGGTCGCGGGCGCAGGGGCGCTGGCGGTCAAGCTGATCGGAGTCTTGCCGTGATCGACCGCCCAGACCCTAACGCGGTAGCGCCAATTCACGGCCATCCCGCGCGGCATGGCCAGATAGGGGGCGATGCCGGTCGTCGCTCCGACCGAGCGCCACTGCATCGGACATTTGGCAATTCTGCACTCGGCCGGATCCCCGACTTCCAGCGCCAGCCCGACCGGTACCGACGCTTCCGCGCCGACCAGCAGGAGGCTGCTCGGCTTGCTCTCGGGCAAGGGGACGACATGGACCTTGCCGTCGGCCCAGGCGACCGAGGCGTCGAAGCCGATCGGCCGTTCCACGACTTCTTCGGGCTGGGTGAGCGCGATTTCGGTCGCGGCATTCTTGGCGCCGACCGGATCGACGCGGAGGGTGTACGGCCCCGGGGCGAATCGGCCGGAGATCGAGAAATTCCAGTCATTGTCGCGGTCGTCATTGGCCGCCACCAGCTTGCCGGTCGAATCATAGAGCCGGCCGCGGACATCCGTGGCACCGAGCGAGCCCAGCTCGATCTGGCGGTCGGCGCCGAGCGAGATCGCGAGCTCGGCCGGCGCCTGGATGCTGCGCGTTTCCCCTGCGACCAGTTCCTCGGTATCGACCCGCAGAAGGTAATCGACTCGGTTGTTGGGGGCATCGCTGGTGACATCGATCCCATACTCGCCTTCGGACAGCTTGCCCGACCAAGGGGCGTCGGTGAGGGCGGTCCGCTCCTGGCCCCGGGCGGGGCCGGTCGCCCCGGTCAAGACCGCCTTCATGCCGCTGCCGATCGAGATCTTGACCGTGGCTTCGGCCGGCAAGGCGAAGTGCCAATGATCAGGGGTTCGATTCTGTCCCGCTTCGGGCTCCATCCAGCGATTTTCCAGATCCGTCGCGAAACTCGCCTCGAAGGGGCCGTGTCCCGACCGCTCGACCGGCGGTTCGACTCGGTGCAGGAATGTCACGGCCCGAGCCTCGACTGGTTCCGGCAGCAGAATCATCTGGTAATCGCCCGGCCGGAATTTCTGGTCCGTCTCGGCGGCCGAGCCCGGCGCCAGCAGTGGCCAGCCCTCGGCATCGTCGAGCCGCATGGCGAAGCCGTGACCGAGACCCTGGGCGTGCAGGGTATATTCGCCCTCGGTCTCGACATGGAATCGGTATCGAGCGGCCTGGCCCGGGTCCAGGGTCACCCGTGCCGGCAGCTCGGCTTCGAGCAAGCCGCGATCGGCCACCGGCGTCTCGCTGATGGCGAGGCCGACTCGGCCATAGGACTTGCCGGCAGTCTTGACGTTCAGCTGATAATCGCCTTCGCGCAGATATTGCTGCAACAGGAAATTCCGGCCGGTGCCGCCGGCTTGATCGGTAGCGAGGCTGGGCAGAATCCGGGTACGCAGCGCTCCCGCGGTTTCCACCAAGCCCAACGTCTCGACTCGATAGAGCGCCGCATGTTCGACCGGGACGGCGAAAAGGCGGCTCTCGCCCGCGGCCAGGTCCATATAGCTCGGCGGGCCTGGCGCCCGTTTGGGCAAGTCGGGCGGTGCGGTCAGAGAAGCGGCGATCGCCGGCAGCTTGCTGTCGGGGTTTCGCGACTGCGGCGCAAATCCCAGCGAAACATAGCTCATCCGCCCGGCCGGACCGGCGAGTTTGAGCTTGTGCGCGCCTGCAGCCACATCCGGATGCGGTGCTGCCGGCGCGTCATCGACCGCGATCGGCAGGTCGGTCCCGTCCTCGGCCGTGAAGGTCAGCGTGCCGGCCTCGGCGAGCTTGACCGGCAGTTCGATCGACCGGCCGCCCAGCGCTTCGTAGGCGAAATTCTCAGCCAGATCGAGCGGCAGGGCCTGGAATTCGAGCCCGTAGCCGTCGCCTTCGCGCGGCAGGGCGTGCAGAGCGTAGCCGGTCTTGGGCGCCGCAGTGAACTTGGGAAAGATCGGCGCCGGCAGGCGGGCGCTCTCGGCCCCGGACGGCGCCGTCTTGCTGGCGTAGAGCGACAGGGTCAGTACCCCGTGACCGTCGCGCAGCGGCTGGGCGACGAGCAGGTAATAGCCGGGATCGAGCGTCCAGACGCTGCCCGAGGCCTTCGGCTTGGGCGGCTTCACATCGCTCCGCCCCGGCGGGGTGATCGCCGGGCCGACCATGAACTCCACCGCGACGCCGCTGCCTTCGACTTCCAGATCGAGCTTGCGCGCAGTGTGCATCAGCATTTCCTGCGGCCCGAGCAGGTTGAAATGCCGCCGCCAGGGGAGCGCACTGTCGAGCTCGAGCACCGAAGCGGCGACGACTTTCGTATTGTTCGAGACGACCAGGGCGGTCGGATCGATCAAATCGTCGCCGTGGCCGGGCTTGACCACTGCCAGAGCATAGGTCCCACCGTCATCGGGCGCGGGCAGTTCGATTTCATCTTCGGTCTGGTTCAGCACTTCCAGCCGATAGCGGGCACCGGGGGTGCGTTCGACCGTGACCAGGAAGCGCCCTTGCGGATCGGCCGGGGCGGCCGGCTTCCGCTGAGCGTCGGGCGACTGATCGCCGCCCTCATCGCTGTTGTCGGCCGACTCGTCGGCGGCTTCCACCTCGGCCGGCGCCACCACGGCGATCGGATCGCGCGAGGTCTTTTCGATCGCGGATCGGCTGCCGCCGGGCTGGAAGGGCTGATCGGGCGTGAACGGGGCGAGTGTCACCACGGCGTGCTCGGCCTGGTCGATGACCAGCCGGACCTGGCGCGTCTCCTTGGGCACCAGGAACCGGTCGAGGCCGAGAGGCGAGGCCTCGTGGACCGAGCGGTCGGCGCTGCCCAGTTCCGGAAAGCCCCAACGGAGCAGAAAGGGCTTCGAGGTCGAACCGGCGGCCCAGGGCTGGCCGGCGCCGCCATAGGCGGTCAGCTTGTAGACTCCAGGCTCGAGCTGGGCCGAGAGTTGGGCTACCGCTTGCGGCTGGCCCGCGCCGGGATCGTGGATCGTGATCGCCGGCCGGGCGTCGACCATCCAGGCCCCGTCGCGCCACAGCCGCAGATCGGCGAGATAGCGGCCCGACGCTTCGAAGGCATAGGCGCCGCGCGCTTTGACCTCGAGCCACCAGGAGCGCTGCTCGTGATCACCCAGCTCGCCGGTCACCGGCTTCAGCTCGACCAGCCGGACCGGATCCGGCTCCAGTTCGACCGAAGGGACGACCCCGAGCTCGGCATCGCCGGAGCCGCGCGGGTCGGCGCCGAGGCGCAGCTTGTAGGTACCGCGATCGAGGAAGGCATCGACTCGGCCGTCGCGCGACCCGGCGATGCCTTGGACCGACCCGGGTCCGGCCATCCGATCGATCAGCTGGAGCGAAGTGCCCTGATCGCTCTTCACCAGGATCGCGTAGCGGCCGAAGACCGGAACGGTCAGCAGGGTTTCGCTGGCGCCACGGGCCGGGAAAATCGAATGCGCCAGCACCGGCAGAGCCGCGGCTACCGCTGGCGCCAGCGCGCTGGGCGCCGGCGCGCTGGGCGCCGCCGCGACCGGTGCCGGTGCGGCGAGTTCACTCAGCCGCGTCTGGTATTGCGCAACGAGACAGGTCTCGGCCACCGGTTGCAGCGCCTCGGCCAGATCGCCTTTGACCGGGATGCCGCAGGCCGCCAATCGGGCCTGGACCCAGCGGCGCTGGTCCTGGAGCATCGCGGCACGCCCGGCGTCGTCCGCGGCTTCGCGCCGGCTCCGGAAGGCAGCGGCGACCCGGTCGTCCAGGCCGGACAGCGTGGTACTGCCGCAGATCAGCCGCTCGATCGCGGCCGAGGCGCGGCTGCAATCGAAGCTCGCGGCGTCCGCGCCGCCGGGGCCGCCGGCCGCCGAGAGCACGAAGAGAACGAGGAAAGCGAGGGAGAGGCAGCGCACGGGAGGGCACCGAACGCGAGATGGAGGGGGTTTCAGGCTATCGACCGATGGTTACCGATTCAAGCAAGAGGCCGAATATTTATTTTTAAATTGTGGCCGCGCCGTGGCATGGCCGCCGCCCGAGAGACCCATCCGGCGGGCAGCGAGATCGCGCCTGATTTATTCCCAGCCGCCGCCGATGGCGTCGACCCGGACCTCGCGATAGATGCGCTCGACCTCGACACCGCGCATATAGCCGGCCCCGCCGAAGATCTGCACCGCCACGCGCGCACAGAATTCCTGTGTCCGGGTCGCCCGCACCTTCAGCATTCGCAGATCGGCGGCCGGCTCCCGGCGGCGGTCAGGATATTGGCGACATCGGCTGCGGGCCGATCGCATCGGCCGGAGTCCCGGCGGTGAATTCGCTCACGGCCGCCAACCTCCCCGGAGAATACTGTTTTGGGCGCGGTCCCGGACCTACCGACACTCGGCGTCAATGCCGCCGGGATGGTGCCGGCTACGCTTGGAGGCGGAGCGCTTAGGCACTCGACGCGACCGGGCGAGCTGTGATACGACAGTCCCTTACGGCCCGGTGCCATTGCCCGGTCCGACGCTTTTCTGCGAGGTCGAGGGATCTGCCCGGGAACACCGCGATGCGATGCTGCCACCGAAGTGTCATCGCACGGAAATCAAGGAGTGGTAATGCAAGTACTCGTTCGGGACAATGACGTGGGCCAAGCGCTGCGCGTCCTCAAGAAGAAGATGCAGCGCGAAGGTATCTTGCGGGAAATGAAGCGTCGGCGATCCTACGAGAAACCCTCCGAGCGCCGCGCGCGCGAGGCCGCCGAAACCGCCCGCCGGCATCGCAAGGCGATGCGCAAACGGCTGGAACGCGAGGGGTTTTAAGGGCTTGCGAGAGAAAGGATAGTCCGATGCGCGAACCGCTCTCGAAATTCCCGAAGCGACCGACCGGGCCGGATGTGATCAAGCGCACCATCGCCGAATGTCGCGCGATGCTGGCCAATCCCAGGCTCTCTCCGGAAATGCGCACCGGGCTGGAGCTGCGCGTCGCCCAGCTTCAGACGGAACTCCAGGCCGATACGGCCAACCGGGCGCGTGAGGCCGAGTATGCCGCCGCAGTCGCCGCGGACGAGTCGGACGCCTCGCCCCGCTGGCGCCGCCGTTAGCGCGCAGCGCGGTTTCGGCGCCGAGTCATTCGCCTTTGACGACGCTGGCTGAGGGCCGGCCGCGGCAACGGAGCAACACTTGCCCGAAACATCGATATATCGGTACGGATCCGGCATTATCCCGTTGCCATTGCCTCTGGACCGGCTGGTTGTGCCGGGGTATGTCGTGGTAGGCTGGTTTCAATTTTCGGCCATTCGCGGATGACCCGCTTGGGCCAGTGGCAAGGGACGTGCGAACTGTGGGTAGAGGCAAGGACTTCCGCGAGCCGAGGCGCCGTGGCTTTGATGATGATCAGTGGCAGTCGCGTCCGGACAGTTCGGCGCCGAGATCGGCACCGTTCGGCGACCGGCCCGCGGCGCGCGCGCCCGTGGTACCGACGGGGCCGGCGGTCAGCGCCACGGTCAAATGGTTCAATCCGGAGAAGGGTTTCGGCTTCGTCGAGTTGAAGGACGGCTCGGGGGATGCGTTTCTCCATGTCGCCGTACTCGAAGCCGCCGGCCATGGCGCCGTCGCCCCGGGCACGACTCTGCTGGTCCACAAGGGCCAGGGCCAGAAGGGCGCCCAGGTGACCCAGGTGCTCGAGGTCGACGACAGCACGGCCTCTGCCGAGGCCCCGCGGCAGGATCGGCCGCGCCCGACCGGCGGCGGCAGCTTCGGCGGCCCGCGCCTGCGCGACGATCAGATCGCGTCCGCGGTCGAGATGACCGGCACGGTGAAATGGTACAACCCGGCGAAAGGCTTCGGCTTCGTCGCGGTCGAAGATGGCGGTAAGGACGTGTTCGTCCACGCCTCGGTCCTGGAACGCTCGCGTGTGGCGATGCTCCAGGACGGCCAAGCCGTGACCTTGCGCGTGGTGCAAGGCCAGAAGGGGCGCGAGGCGATCGAGATCAACGTCGCCGGGTGATTTGGTTCGGGCGGAAGCCCTCTTCCCCGGAGCGGGGAGGAGGGCTTTGCGCCGACCGCGTAGTGCTCTGATGAGACGATCTCTGTTTCGACTACCCAATCCCCCAGAGAACTGGGGCGAAGATTGCGCTCCGAGGAATAGCGAGCGAGAATGATCGAGAAGTTGTGCCGATCGCTGTGGAGCTTCGCCGCGGTCGTAAAGGGCCGCCTCCTCGTTTTGCGGGTTCCTTCAGCGGGGAACACGGAGGCCATATGCAGCTTGTCCGTCATATTCCGGACGATCTCTTGGAACCAGTCAAAGACAAGTCGCCACCACCCGATGTGGGCGTGCTTGAAAGCGTGGCTCTCGATGCCATCCTCGGCTTTTTGCATCGGCTCGCCGATCCTGACACGCACTGGCCCAACGCCATGCTGCATTCCGATCGGACCAAGCGTCCGCCCTCCCCGCCGGCGTGATCAGCGGCGCGATCGCTGGCGCTCGACAGTGAAGCATGCCGAACGCCCGCCGAAGCGCCCGCTTCTTTTCACCCGTTCGATCACCCCTCACCCCGCCATGAGCCGGTTCGCCGCGCTCGTCACCGCCTTCAGCGAGGCGGTGACGATGTTCTTGTCGCGCCCCGCCCCGAACAGCACTCTGCCGTCGGCGCGGCGCATTTCGACATAGGCGATGGCGGCGGCGTCCGCGCCCCGGCCGAGTGCGTGCTCCCGATAATCGACGACTTCGAGCCCGGTGCCGAGGCTGCGGGCGAGGGCCTCGACATAGGCGTCGATCGGGCCGCTGCCCTGGCCCTCGATCCGCCGTGTCTCGCCTTCGACCCGGATGGTGGCGTTGAGCACCCGGCCGCGGGCCGGGTCGGGCAGGGTGCGATGATCGACGAACTCGATCGGGCCGGCTTCGGCGAGGTATTCGGCGTTGAAGCATTCCCAGATCCGCTCGGGCGTCACTTCCCTGCCGTCCTGGTCGGCGATCAACTGGACGATCCGGCTGAATTCGATCTGCAACCGGCGCGGCAGGACGAGGCCGTAATCCTGCTCCAGAAGATAGGCGATGCCGCCCTTGCCCGATTGGCTGTTGATCCGGATCACCGCTTCGTAGCTGCGCCCGAGATCCTCCGGGTCGATCGGCAGGTAGGGCACTTCCCAAATGCCGGAATTGCTGGCGCGCAGCGCCTTCAGCCCCTTGTTGATCGCGTCTTGGTGCGAGCCGGAGAAGGCGGTGAACACCAGATCGCCGGCGTAAGGGTGGCGCGGATGCACCGGCAGCTGAGTGCAGTATTCCGACACTTCGACGACCCGGTCGATATCGCCCAGATCGAGCCCCGGATCGACACCCTGGGTGAAGAGATTCAGCGCCAGCGTGACGATGTCGACATTGCCGGTGCGCTCGCCGTTGCCGAACAGCGTGCCTTCGACTCGATCGGCCCCGGCCATGACCGCGAGTTCGGCCGCGGCCACGCCCGTGCCGCGGTCGTTGTGCGGATGGATCGACAGGATCAGACTCTCGCGATTTCGGATATTACGCGAGAACCATTCGATCTGGTCGGCATAGATGTTCGGGGTCGCCATCTCGACCGTCGCCGGCAGATTGACGATCAACCGGCGCTGCGGCGTCGGCTCGTAGATTGCGGCGACCGCCTCGCAGATCTCCTTGGCGAAATCGAGTTCGGTGCCAGTGAAGCTCTCGGGCGAATATTCATAGACGATCTCGGTCTCGCCGGCGACTTCGGCCGCGCAGTCCCGGACGATTCGAGCGCCGTTGGTCGCGATGTCGATGATCCCCCGGCGGTCGAGGCCGAACACGACTCGGCGCTGCAGCGTCGAGGTCGAGTTGTAGAGATGCACGATCGCGCGCCGGGCGCCCTTCAGGCTTTCGAAGGTCCGGCGGATCAGCTCGTCGCGCGACTGGGTCAGCACCTGGATCGTGACATCGTCGGGGATCGCGCCGTCCTCGATGATTTCGCGCACGAAGTCGAAATCGGTCTGCGAGGCCGCGGGAAATCCCACTTCGATTTCCTTGAAGCCCAGGCGGATCAGCGTGTCCCAGAGCCGGCGCTTGCGCTCCGGCCCCATCGGCTCGACCAGCGCCTGGTTGCCGTCGCGCAGATCGACGCTGCACCAGATCGGCGGCGTGGTGATTGTCCGGCCCGGCCACCGGCGATCGGGCAGGTTGATCGGTTCGAAGGGGCGGTATTTGGCACGCGGGTCGATGGTCATTTCATCTGCTCCGGCAGCACCTTCGGTGCCGCATCTGGAATGGGTCTGGGCTCGAATTCGGCTGCGGCACAGCCGCCGGGACGCCTCGGTCGGATTCGGCGGCCGCTGCTAAGTCGCAGAACCGCGAGCGAATTCGAGCCAGGGAGGGCGAATCGGCCTTGGAGCAGGGTCATGGTCGGCAACTTCGACAGGGCGGAAACGAGGCGGTACGGCTTTACCCGACGCTGTTAGAGCGTCGGGACCATAAGAAGCAGTCCGATGATCCGGGCGAAGTTCGACATGGCGCGGACGCTAACCCCCGCCGCTTCGCGTGGTCAAGGGCGCCGGCGCACGGCTCCCTTGCGCGGGACGAAGGGGTTGGGGCGCCGCTAGCGCTGCGGCAGCATCCGGCGAAGCACGCCGTCGCCGAGGACGAAGTGGTGGCGCAAGGCGGCGGCGGCGTGGAGGACGATCAGGGCATAGACGACCCATTGCAGCGTCTCGTGGATATCCCCCGACAGTTCGGCGAGCGGCTTGTTTTCCGGCAGGAGCGGCAGATTGAACAGATAGAAGAACGATACGGCATGTCCGTTGGCGGCCGAATCGATGAAGCCGGTGACCGGCATGACGAGCAGGAGCGTATAGAGCAGCCAATGGGCGAAGGTGCCGGCCCGCTGCTGCCAGACCGGCACGCTGGCTGGCGGCGGCGGCACTTGGTGGCTGGCGCGCCAGACCAGACGGAGGAGAGTCAAGGCAAAGATCGTAACGCCGCAGGACCGGTGCAGGAAGAACAGGGTTGTATGGAGGGGGCCGCGCGGGGTCTGATGGACGGCCCAGATCAGGAGGATCGCCGCCGCCACCAGGGCGGCGGTCAGCCAGTGCAGGCCGATCTGAATCGAGTCATAGCGTTGATCGCGGCGAAAAAGCGGCACTGTCGTCTCTCCTCGGGTCGGTCGCGAACACGGGGGTTTGACCGGGCCGCCACGACGTTTATTCCTTGGGGTCCGCGCGCTCCGGACGCTATACGCTGCCGGCGACCCTCCCCGCCCGCTGCGGCACGATCCCGGCTCACCCTTGCTTCGAGGCATGATGACCCTGCTCCAAACCCTCCTGCTCGCGGTAATTCAGGGGATCACGGAATTGTTCCCGATCAGCAGCGTCGCCCATGCGGTGCTGACTCCCTGGGCCTTCGGCTGGGAACTCGGGCCGGAGTTCCTGAAGGAGCATTTCCTGCCGTTCGTCGTGCTGCTGCACCTGGGGACGGCAGTGGCGCTACTGCTGTTCTTCCGAGATGACTGGCTGGATTTCGCCTGGAGCCTGAGCCCGCGGAGCGCAGGCCCGGCCCGGCGGGAATTGCTGCTGGTCGTCGTCGGCACGGTGCCGGCCGCACTGATCGGGTTCGTGTTCGAGCAGCGGCTGCGAGCCCTCTTTCCGAGCGTCGTCTCGGCGGCCTGCTTTCTCATCGTCAATGGCGTGATCCTGTACCTGGGCGAGCGGCTGCGCGGGCGCGGCAGCCGGAGCCTGGCCGAGCTCGGGTGGGGCCAGGCCTTTCTCATCGGCTTGGCCCAATCGCTGGCCCTGGTCCCGGGTTTCTCGCGCTCCGGGGCCAGTATGGTCGCAGGATTCTGGGCGGGACTGACTCACGAAGCCTCGGCCCGCTATTCGATGCTGCTGGCCACGCCGATCATCGCCGGGGCGAGCCTCCTGGAACTGCCCAAGCTCGTCCGCGGCGCCGATGCCGCGACGCTGGAAATCGCGGGCGTGGGCGGCGTGGTCGCCGGGATTGTCGCCTATTTCAGCGTCTGGGTCCTGATGAGTTGGTTCAAGCGCCGCGAGATCGATGCGATGCGACCTTTCGCCCTCTATTGCTGGGTGGTGGGCGCGCTGGTAATTCTAGATCGTGTGGTTGGGCCGTTGGTGCTCTCGAGCGGTTGAGGGGATTCGGCCGCCGAGTCCCGGCTTCGCGGTAGGAAACCGGGCCGGCACCGTCGTCGAGCGCCGGAATTTTGCCAACACGGGACCGTTTCATGACAGTTTGGCGACAAATTCGTGCGGGTTCGATGAAATCGACGCTCGTTTCGCTCAAGCCACTGGACCGGCAAACCGGTTTGAACTTATCGCTTGGGGCGAGGCGGCAGTTTTCCGAAGGGTTTTCCGATGGCAATGGCGCGCGCGCAGACCGCGATCAAGAAGGCGGTCTACCGCCAGGTTCCGAGCAAACGGCAGGCGCTGCTCGACCGGCTCTTCGCCATGTGGTTCGCCCGCTTCGTTTATAACCAGATCTGGGAAGATCCGGTGGTCGATCTGGAGGCGCTCGAGCTCGGGCCCGACCATCGGGTCGTGACGATCGCGTCCGGCGGCTGCAATATCCTCAATTATCTGGTGGCCGATCCGGCGGCGATCGACGCGGTCGATCTCAACCCGGCCCATATCGCCCTCACCCGGCTGAAGCTCGCGGCGATGCGCCACCTGCCCGGATACGAGGCGTTTTTCCAGTTCTTCGGAGTCGCCAGGAACAAGGAGAATGTCGATCTCTACTGGTCGCGGCTGGCCGACCGGCTCGACCCGGCGACCAAGAAATTCTGGGAGCACCGCTCGCTCCTCGGCAAACCCCGGATCGAATTCTTCGCCAAGGGCCTCTATCGCCAGGCGCTGCTCGGCAAGTTCATCGGTTTCTTGCACGCCTTCGCCCGGCTGGCCGACCGCCGGCCCTCGCGGCTCCTGGCGGCGACCTCGCTGGCCGAGCAGCGTCAGATCTATAGCCGCGAGATCGAGCCGCTGTTCGAGCTGAAGCTGGTCCGGCTGCTCTGCCGGCAGCCCATGCTGCTCTACAGCCTGGGGATTCCAGCGGCCCAATTCGACCAGATGAAACTCGATTCGGCCGGCGATCTGGCGACTCTCTATCAGGACCGGATCCGGCGCCTGGCCTGCGATTTTTCGCTCCAGGAGAATTACTTCGCCTGGCAGGCTTTCGGCCGGCATTACGACGTGAAGGACCGGCGGGCTACACCGCCCTATCTGCAGCCGGAGAATTTCCTGCCGATCCGCGAGCGGCTGGACCGGGTGCGCACCCACACCATCTCGATGACCGAATATCTGGCTGGCGAGGAAGAGGCCAGCGTCGATCGCTATGTTCTGCTCGATTCGGTCGATTGGATGGATGCGCGGATGCTGACCGAACTCTGGCAGGAAATCCGCCGGACCGCGCGCCCCGGCGCGCGCGTGATCTGCCGCACGGCCGGCGCCCGCTCGCCGCTGGCGAGCCAGGTGCCCGAAGCGCTGCTCGAAGGCTGGCGCTATCACGAGGCGCAGTCGCGCCGCTATCTCGAACAGGACCGGTCGGCGATCTATGGCGGCTTCCATCTCTACTCCCGCACCGCCTGAGGCAGCAGCCGCGGCCGGCGAGGCCGCGCGGCGGATGGATGCGATGTACCGCCATCAGCGGCACATCTATGATCTCTCCCGGAAATTCTATCTGTTCGGGCGCGACCGGCTGCTGGCGGGCCTGCCGGCGGCACCGGGTGCTACGGTCCTGGAAATGGGCTGCGGCACCGGGCGCAATCTGGTGAAGCTCGCGCGCCTGGCACCCTCGGCCAGGCTCTACGGTGTCGATGTGTCGAGCGTCATGCTCGCCACCGCCGCCGCTTCGCTCGGCCGCGCCGGCTTGTCCGATCGCGTCCGGCTGGCCCAGGCCGGCGGCCAGGGCTTCGATCCGATCGCCGGGTTCGGGCTCGCCCGGTTCGACACGATCTATTTCAGCTATGTGCTGTCGATGATCCCGGGCTGGCGGGTGGTGGTCGAGCGGGCGCTCGACCAGCTGGCTCCGGGCGGGACACTCGCCGTCGTCGATTTCGGCGACCAGCTCGAGGGCCCGGCCTGGCGCCGCCGGATCCTGCTCGGCTGGCTGGGGCTGTTCGATGTCCATCCACGGGCCGAGATCGAGCAGGGCTTGCGCGAAATCGCGGGCGGGTTGGGCGGGCTGGTGCGGGACGAGGATGTGTTCGACGGGTATGCGTATATCCTGGCGATGCGCAAGCCGGGGGGCGGCGAGTTTCTGCCGAAATGGTCGAGTGCCGCCGGTGCCGAGGCCCGATCGGTCACCGTCTCGCCGATCGAAGTCACTCAACCTTGAACACGGCGGGGAAATCTGTGGCGCCATGTAGAACGCGGACGATCTCGCGTGTGCTCGGATCGAACGCGACTACCTATTTGATGGGTGCGGCAACGGCGAACAACAGAGGGCGCCGCGGCCTCACATCGGAGCGGCGATGACCAGGCTCCAGCCCCACGGCGATGCGGTGGAGACAATCATCGAGATGAGCATCGACACGGCGCGCCGCAATCGAGCCGCCATGTACCTCGTCATCGAGCAGCCCATCAATGATTTCGGCGAGATCGACCTGCGCCCGGCGCGAGAGCGAATTCAAGAGAACCGTCTAAGCGCGCCGGGTGATCGCTTGCCTGGCTTCGTGCGCGGCGAACTTTGCTTCGATCTCGCGGCGCACTTCGTCTCGGGGAAACTCTGCGCCCGGTCTCCAAATCGTCGAAGCCGTCGTCGAGCGCGTGTTCGAGACGCCTGATCTGCTCGGCTCGTTGTTCCGGCGACAAAACACTCGGTTTGCGCACGACGCCCTCCATCTCGGTAAGATCAGGCTCTTTGGGGCTTTCCGCAAGCGCTGGCGCTCGCGTCTTTCGGGCAGACCGACGAAAGTGCGGGTTCCGGTCATAGGTCGGAATCGGCGCAGCTCCGCCGGAACGAAGCTCAGTGCCGATCGCCGCCTTCCGCCATCAATTCACGCGCTTGGCGGAACAGCAATTCCGCTTCCGCCCTGCGTCCCTGGTCGCGAACCGCTCGGGCGAGGTTGTCGAGCGTGATTCCGCGCGAGACGGCCGTATCGCCGCCTTCCTCCTTCAGCGCGAGGGCTCGGCGGAGGAGCGCTTCGGCCTCCGCCCCACGCCCCCGGTCGAGAACCGTTTGGCCGAGTTCGTGGAGGGTGATGCCGCGCAAGACCGCCGTATCGCCGCCTTCTTCCGCCGAGGCGAGGGCGCGGCGGAAAAGTTCCTCGGCCTCCGCCGCACGCCCCTGGTCGCGAACCGCTCGGGCGAGTAGGTCGAGCGTGATACCGCGCGAGACCGCCGTATCGCCGCCTTCCTCCTTCAGCGCGAGGGCGCGGCGGAACAGTTCCTCGGCCTCCGCCGCACGCCCCTGGTCGCGAACCGCTCGGGCGAGTAGGTCGAGCGTGATGCCGCGCGAGACCGCCGTAGCGCCGCCTTCTTCCGCCGAGGCGAGGGCGCGGCGGAAAAGTTCCTCGGCCTCCGCCGCACGCCCCTGGTCGCGAACCGCTCGGGCGAGTGAGTCGAGCGTAATGCTGCGCAAGACCGCATTGCCGCCACCTTCCTGTTGCAACGCGAGGGCTCGGCGGAAGAGCGCCTCGGCTTCCGCCGCTCGCCGTTGGTTGCGAACCGCTCGGGCGAGTTCATGGAGGGTGATGCCGCGCGAGACCGCCGTAGCGCCGCCTTCCTCCTCCAGCGCGAGGGCTTTGCGGAGGAGCGCTTCGGCCTCCGCCCCACGCCCCTGGTCGAGAACCGATCGGCCGAGCTCGCCGAGCGTGATGCCGCGCGAGACCGCGGTGTCGCCGCCTTCGTCCTTCAGCGCAAGGGCTTGATAGAACAAGGCCTCGGCCTCTGCCGGACGCCCTTGGTCGCGAACCGTTCGCGCGAGCATGTCGAGTGTGATGCCGCGCGAGACCGCCGTATCGCGGCCTTCCTCCTTCAGAGCGAGAGCTTGACGGAAGAGCGCCTCGCCCTCCGCCACACGCCCCTGGCTGCGAACCGCTCCAGCCAGTGCATTATACGTACTCCCTGCAAGAGCCGGGGCGCCAATTTGCAACCAAAGTTCTGCCGCCTGCCGAAACGAATGCTCGGCCTCGGGGAAATCCGCCTGCGCGGAGAGCGCTAGGCCGGCGCGCATCAGCACCAGCGCCAGGCTTTCCTCTTGACCCGGGACTCCGCGAAGACGGGCGACCGCCTCGAGGGCGAGATCGAGATCGGCCGAATTCGGCCTGCTTCGATCGAAATTTCGGTCTCGGTCCGGATCGGCAGTGATGACGCGCTCTTCGGCTTCACTCAGCTCCCGTGCCGGTTCGATTTGGACGACCTGCGTCCGCACCGACCAGAGATCCGGTGCGATTTCCCGGAACACCGGCACGAGCCAACGCGCCCCGACCAGGACGAGCGGACAGGCGAAATGCCGGCGCAGGGGGTTGCGCTGCTGATTGAGCGTCGCCAGCGCCCAACGCCAGGCGCCCATCCAATCCTCATAATCGGGGGCGGCGTGCGAGACCACGGCCGAGACCCAGACGGCCCCGACATCAGGTTCGGCTGGCGTTCTCAGGAGCGGGAGGGCGATACGCCGAAGCGCCGCGGGATCGTCCGGCTGCAGTCGCCGGAGCAGCTTGCCGCGGCCGGCCAAGTATCGCTCCAGCTCGGCGGCGCAAAGTTCGGCGCCGTCGCGATCCGGTACGATGAGCACGATCAGCGAAAATCCCTCGGCCAAATCGAAATGATGGATTACGCGTTCCCATTCTTGTGCGGCATTCGTGCCGTAGCGCTGTTCGATGGCGGTTGCCCCCTCCTCTGGTCGGAGCGCCATGCTCGGCGTTCCTAGACCGCCCGCTCGGGGAGCGTAGCAAGCACCTTGGCGATCTCGCCTCGGATCAGCGGGTGGACATCGTACCACTCGTCGGCGTTCTTGAAGAACAAGACGGAATGGGTGTCGAGGAAGCGGGCGAGACGCATGACTTGTTTCGGCTCGGTATCCGGCAGGGCAGTCGCCCTGCCCCGGGCGATGATGTCGAGCCACTTCGCGTCTTCCTGTGCGATCGGCAGGAAGTCGCTGCGCACAGCGTTGACGGCTTGCATCACGACAGCCGGCGTCGTTGGAAGAGACGGCAGGGACATGCTCCTGAGCACCACTTCGCGCAGCAGCCGCAAGATATCGCGGAATTGGCCGCCGGACATTTCGATCAGGCGGTCGACAGTCTCGTTCTCCGCCGCCGGCCGTGCCCCGAACAAGCGCTGCAACCCCGATTCTTCCAGACGGCGATGGACGAGCGCGCGATATGCCGTCCAGGACGGCTCGTCCCGTGACCTTCCGAGGTCGTTCCGCCAAAGATGTATCGTCGGCAGGATCCTCATAGTGACATTCGGTAAGACCAAAAACTTGAGCCAGGGCGGAACGGTGTAGACAGCGTGAATATACTGAAGTTTGAGCAGGTCTATATTGATCGAGAAGATCCGTTCCACACTCCTGATGACGGCCTCCTCCGACTCCAACGTACCGCGCATCTGCTCCAATTGGTCAAAAATGAAGACGACGCGGGTCTCGGCACCCTTGGCTTTGCGGATTTGCCTCACCCCTTCGGCAAAGAAACTGTTGACCTGGTCCTTGAACTCCCTAGGCCGCGTCTCGAAGGCGTGCTTCAGTTTCTGACGGAAAGGCGAGTCGCTTTTGAGTTCGACTCTCAGATCGACGCTGGCCTTGCCGCCGCCGATCACGCCCTTTGCCGGGCTCTCGGCTTCGATTTTGACCGCAGCCTCTTTGAGGCTCACCTTCGTCTCGAGGAAATTCATGAACCTGGCCCAGACCGTCTCCTTGGCAATATTGGCGCCGATCTGTCGTTCGAGCTCATCGCCGAAGGCGCCGGCGAGCGCCATCAACAGGTTGGAAACGTCGATCGGCTCTGCCGGATTTATATAGTCGAGGGCATCGGCGTAGATCACGAAATAACCCAGAGCTTGTAGTTCGTGCCGGAGGCGCCAGAGTTCCGTAGTCTTCCCGGTCCCCCTAAACCCGGAGAACAATTGAAAGCTCTCAATTTTGCTGACATCGATCAGATCGCGCATCAAGGCAACCGGATCGCCGGTATCGGGATTATCGTAAAGCGGTTCGTAGAGGGGGTCGCCGGGCATCAAAGCGTCCTCGGACAGCCGCGCGAAGAGCCGTTTCAAAAATTCTCGCCCCTCAGGGTCCAACGGCATCGATGCGGCCTTTCAGTCTCATCCCGGTTTCGAATGCCAAGCGCCCGGGCATGATGTCACGGCTGCCGAAGCAGCAACAGGCGCAAGCGCCGCACCTGCGGCGCTGATCAAAATGCGACCGTCGCCGGCCTCGGTCAAGCTCGTCCGTCCCCGGCGCCCTCCGACCACCCTTCGCCCCAGGCGAAGGCTGCATACGCCACTTGCCCATTGTCTCTGTGTCCCGCCCGGTTCAGGCTACGCGCCAGACGGATCGAACGACGCGGTCTAGGCTCTTCCAACCATCGCACCGGGTCCGGGCGATGCGCCGCAAAGACGGGCGGCAGCGCAATTGACTTGAGGGTCCGGCCGGCACTATCTCTCGGCCGCACTTCGCTTCAGATGCGTCGGGCCCTAAATTCTCGCCGGTTTCACACCTTCCGAGGCGTCCTTCCATGTCGATCGTAAACCGCCCCTTGTCGCCTCACCTCGAGGTCTACAAGCCGCAGCTCACGTCGCTGATGTCGATCTTCAATCGCCTGACCGGCCTGGCGCTCACCATCGGCACCGTATTCTTCGTCTGGCAGCTGCTGGCGGCGGCGTCGGGGCCGGAGGAGTTCGCCGCGTTCCAGGGGCTCGCTCATTCCTGGATCGGGATTGCGGCCTTGATCGGCTGGACGCTCTCGCTCTTCTACCATCTGGTCAACGGGATCCGGCATCTGCTCTGGGATGCCGGCTGGGGCTTCGATCTGGCCACGACTTACCTCACCGGCCAGCTGGTCATCGTCGCGACGGTGGTGCTGACTCTGCTCGCCTGGATCGTGGCGCTCATCGTCTGGGGAGCTCGATAATGGCCGATCGCATGCGCTCGCCCTTGGGGCAAGTCTATGGGCTGGGTTCGGCCCGCGAAGGGGCGAAGGAATGGTGGGCGATGCGCCTCTCGTCGGTGGCGCTGGTTCCGCTCGCACTCTGGTGGGTGGCCGAGATCATCGGCCATGCCGGCGCCGGCTACGTCGAATACCGGACATGGGTGGCGAACCCGCCAACGGCGATCCTGCTGATCCTGACCATCGTCACGACCTTCTACCACACCTCGCACGGCGTGCAGGAGGTGATCGAGGATTATGTCGCCCACGAGGGCGCCAAGCTCGCTGCCCTGGTTATCCTGCGCTTCGCCTGCGTCGTCTTGGCCGTGGCCGGGGTGTTCTCCGTCCTCGCCATCGCCTTCGGACATTGAGAGGAACCATGCCCCAAGCTTACGAGATCATCGACCATGCCTATGACGTGGTCGTCGTCGGCGCCGGCGGGGCCGGTTTGCGCGCGACCCTCGGCATGGGTGCGGCCGGGCTGGAGACGGCATGCATCACCAAAGTGTTCCCGACCCGCAGCCATACCGTCGCGGCGCAAGGCGGGATCAGTGCCGCCCTCGGCAATATGGGCGAGGATCATTGGCACTGGCATATGTACGACACGGTCAAGGGCTCGGACTGGCTGGGCGACCAGGATGCGATCGAATATATGTGCCGCAACGCCATCCCCGCCGTGATCGAACTCGAGCATTTCGGCGTGCCGTTCTCGCGCACGCCCGAGGGCAAGATCTATCAGCGGCCGTTCGGCGGCCACATGACCGATTTCGGCCATGGCACGATGGCCAAGCGCGCCTGCGCGGCTGCCGATCGCACCGGCCACGCCATGATCCACACGCTCTATCAGCAGTCGCTGCGCCACAATGCCGAGTTCTTCGTCGAATATGTCGCTCTCGATCTGCTGATCGACGATGACGGCACCTGCCGCGGTGTCCTCGCCTGGGATCTGCAGGAAGGCACGCTGCACCGGTTTCGTGCCCATATGGTCGTGCTCGCGACCGGCGGCTATGGCCGCGCCTATTTCTCCTGCACCTCGGCCCATACCTGCACCGGCGACGGCAACGCCATGGTCTTGCGCGCCGGCCTGCCGCTCCAGGACATGGAATTCATCCAGTTCCACCCGACCGGCATCTATGGCGCCGGCTGCCTGATCACCGAGGGGGCGCGCGGCGAAGGCGGCTACGTCACCAATTCCGAGGGCGAGCGCTTCATGGAGCGCTATGCGCCGTCGGCCAAGGATCTGGCCTCGCGCGACGTGGTCAGCCGGGCGATGACGCTGGAAATCCGCGAAGGCCGCGGCTGCGGCCCGGACAAGGATTACATCCTGCTGCATCTGGAGCATCTCGACCCCAAGGTGCTGCACGAACGCCTGCCCGGCATCTCCGAGACGGCCAAGATCTTCGCCGCCGTCGATGTCACCAAGCAGCCGATCCCGATCGTGCCGACCGTCCATTACAATATGGGCGGGATCCCGACCAATTATCACGGCGAGGCGCTCCGGCCCACGCCCGACAACCCGGACAATATCGTTCCCGGTCTGATGGCGGTGGGCGAGGCGGCCTGCGTCTCGGTCCATGGCGCCAACCGGCTCGGGACCAATTCGCTTCTGGACCTGGTCGTCTTCGGCCGGGCCGCCGCCCAGCGTGCAGCCGAACTGGTGAAGCCTCATTCGCCGCACAAGCCGCTGAAACCGGGGCTGGAAGCAGCGGCGCTCGCCCGATTCGACCGGATCCGGCACGCGGCCGGCAAGACCAAGGCCGCCACCCTCCGGCTCGACATGCAACGCACCATGCAGACCCACTGTGCGGTGTTCCGGACCAACGAAGTGCTGGCCGAAGGTGTCGAGAAGATCCGGGAAGTCGTTGGGCGCGCCGAGGACTTATCGGTCAGCGACCGGTCGATGGTCTGGAATTCCGATCTGGTCGAAGCGCTCGAACTCGACAATCTCTTGGGCCAGGCGGTGGCGACGATCCATTCCGCCGCCAACCGCAAGGAAAGCCGCGGCGCCCATGCCAGCGAGGATTATCCCGAGCGCGACGACCAGGAGTGGATGAAGCACACCATCGCCTGGGTCGATGCCGAGAAGAAGAACGTCACCATCGATTACCGGCCGGTGCATCTCTACACCATGACCGACGAGATCGAGGCTTTCCCGCCCAAGCCGCGCGTCTATTGATCCCCCTATCGTCAGGCGGGCGCGGCAGGCGCCCCGGAGGACGGACTCCCATGGCTGAATTCACGCTCCCCGCCAATTCCAAGGTCAAGGACGGCAAGCTGTTCAAAGCGCCCGCCGGCGCCGGCCGCCTGCGCAATTTCAAGATCTATCGCTGGAGCCCGGATGACGGGCAGAATCCGCATATCGACACCTACGAAGTCGATCTCGACGCCTGCGGGCCGATGGTCCTGGACGCGCTGATCAAGATCAAGAACGAGATCGACACGACCGTGACCTTCCGCCGGTCTTGCCGCGAAGGGATTTGCGGCTCCTGCGCCATGAATATCGACGGCACCAACACGCTCGCTTGTCTGAAGCCGATCGACGAGGTCAAGGGCGATATCCGCATATATCCGCTGCCGCATATGCCGGTGGTCAAGGATCTGGTTCCCGACCTCACCCACATCTATGCCCAATACGCCTCGATCAAGCCCTGGCTCCAGGCCCAGTCGGCACCGCCGCCCGATCGCGAGCGGCGGCAATCGGAAGCCGAACGCGAAAAGCTCGAAGGCTTGTGGGAATGCATCCTGTGCTTCTGCTGCTCGACCTCGTGCCCCAGCTATTGGTGGAACGGCGACCGCTATCTGGGGCCGGCGATCCTGCTCCAGGCCTATCGCTGGATCGCCGACAGCCGCGACGAGGCGACCGGCGAGAGGCTCGACGCCCTCGAAGACCCGTTCCGGCTCTATCGCTGCCACACGATCATGAACTGCACCCGGACCTGCCCGAAGGGGCTGAACCCGGCCAAGGCGATCGGCGAGATCAAGCGGCTGATGGTGACGCGCAAGGTGGCGTGAGCCGTGACGGGCAGGAAGACGCGCCGATCCCGATCCCGACCACCGATGCACGGACACCCGGACTCGACTGCCCTGTCGCCATTCCCGATGGAGACGCCCATCCGCTTCATGGACAGGACTTTTACGCCTGGGCGAGCGAGCGGCCCTATGGCGGGCCGGGAATCTCATCGCCGCCCACATTGAAGATATCGCCGGCGAAATCGAGAGGATGGGCAAGACCCGGAAGCGCGAACTCGCGAACAGGCTCGCCGTCTTGCTGACGGACCTTATGAAGTGGCAGTTGCCCGGAGCGATAGGGTGCCTGACTAACGCGAGATCGCCGGGGTGACGGTGCCCAGCACTCCCGCCGCCTCGCGCCCTCGGTTTGGTACTCTCAGCCCCCTCTCGCCAATCCCCCGATTTTCCGGCCGTTGCGCGGCGACATTCCGGGTGGCAGGGTCCGATGAGGCGGGGACCGACCGGGTCCCGTTGCCGAGCGTGGAACCATAGATTCGGGGGAGATCACCGTGGAACTCGGACTTCGGGGCCGTAAGGCGCTCATCACCGGCGGATCGAAAGGGATCGGCCTGGCCACCGCCTCGCGGCTGGCGGCCGAGGGATGCGACGTGACCATCGTCGCGCGCACCGCGGCCGATCTCGACGCGGCGCGGGAGCGGATCGCGGCGCAGCACAATGTCGCCGTCCACGGCTTGGCTTTCGACTTGAGCGATAGCCGAAACGTCGACCGGCTGGCCGGCGAAGCCCCCGAGATCGACATACTGGTGAACAACGCCGGCGCCATTCCCGGCGGCTCGATCGAGGAGATCGACGAGGTGCGCTGGCGTGCCGCCTGGGACCTCAAGGTCTACGGCTACATCAACATGACCCGGCGCTTCTATGCTGCGATGAAGAGCCGGGGCCGCGGCGTGATCGTGAACGTCATCGGCAGCGGCGGGGAGCGGCTCGACGCCGACTACATCGCGGGCGCGTCCGGCAATGCCTCGCTCATGGCCTTTACCCGTGCGCTCGGCGGCAGCAGCCCGAGAGACGGAATCCGCGTGGTCGGCATCAATCCCGGACCGGTGGCGACCGACCGGCTGGTGACTCTGCTCCAGCGCCGCGCCGCAAACCGGTTCGGCGATCCAGCGCGCTGGCGGGAGCTGCTCCAGACCATGCCCTTCGGTCGGGCGGCCAGTGCAGACGAGATCGCGGCGATGGCGGCTTTCCTCGCCTCCGATCTTTCGGCCTACACCAGCGGCACGATCGTGACCATCGATGGCGGCCTCGCCAATCGCGCCGGCGCCTGAGCAAATCCCGAAGCCGGGCGAGCACGCCCGCCGGCCCCGAGGGTTTCGAGCCCGGCGCGCACGAGGGGCGCCGGGAGCGCGTGACGGAGCGGCAGGCGCGCAGACGTACCCGATGGCGCTCCGGCGCATCCGCGCGCCCTGCTCCAACGTAATGCTGATCGTCGGGATCGCGCGTCCCATACGGTCAATTGCGTAGGTAGCAAACCGGATACCGCGGGCACGCGAAATCCTGTGTATTCAGCGGCGACCGGCGATCGTGCCGGCACAAAGGAGAAAGCCATGAAGACAATCTGTTCCGCGATCGCCTTGCTGACCATTGCCGTCGCCGCTTCTGCTGCCGTCGCACCCGAACCGACCGCCAACGCCTCCGACACCGTCGTCACGGTGTGCAAGCGCCATATGATCGGTCTGGGGCCGAATTTCGAGCCGAAGTTTCGGCTGTGCGCCTATCTGGCCGGTACCGTCGAAGATGTCCGCACGACCGCCGATGCGCAGCGCGACTCTCAGGACCTCGCGACCATCCAGGCCTACTTGAAGGCGCAGTACATGAACTGAGCCCTCCTGCCGGCTCGCCCATAGAGAACCGATGAGAGGGCCTTCCTTCGCTACTCTCGTCGGCTCTACCGCTGGCGGGTTACGGTCCGGCGCACGGAACTTTCACCTTCTTGCCTCCGCCAATTCAGGACATCGTTACCATACCGCGCGAGGGACGCGAAACGCGACTGAGCACTGATTCGCATAGTTCTGCCGGTCGCCTATCGAAAACGGACGCCTCCTGCCCAAACCCGCTCCACCCCGTCAGCGCAGATTGAGCCTGGAAATCGAGCCGTCGCTGTCGATTTCGCGGATCGCGTCCGCGATCAGACCGGCCACCGAGACTCGGCGGATCTTGGCGCAGGCCCTGGCCTCCTCGCTGGCCGCGATCGAATCGGTGACGATGAGCGCTTCCAGCCCCGAGCCCGCGACCCGCTCGACGGCGCCGGGCGAGAGCACCGCGTGGGTGACATAGGCCACGACCGAGAGCGCCCCGGCCTCCAGCAGCGCCGTCGCCGCATTGCCCAGCGTGCCGCCGGAATCGGTGATGTCGTCGACCATGACGCAGTGCCGTCCGGAAACATCGCCGATGATGTTCATGACTTTCGACACACCGACCGACGGCCGTCGCTTGTCGATGATGGCCAAGTCGTGCGCCTTGCGGCCGTCGCCATTGCCGAGCCGGCCGAGCAGGCGCCGGGCGCGGACGACGCCGCCGATATCGGGTGAGACGATAGTCACCCCATCGAGATGGCGGCCCCAATGAAGCTGCGCATCGGCGGCGAAGAGCGGGGCGGCTTCCAGGTGATCGACAGGAATGTCGAAAAAGCCCTGGATCTGGCCGGCATGGAGATCGAGCGTGAGCAACCGATCGATGCCCGAGGCGACCAGCAGATTGGCCACGAGCTTGGCCGCGATCGGCGTGCGCGCGCCAGTCTTGCGATCCTGCCGGGCATAGCCGAAATAGGGCATCACCGCCGTGATCCGCCGGGCCGAGCCGCGTTTGAGCGTATCGGCGATGATCAGCAGCTCCATCAGCCGATCGGAAGCCGGGGCCGAGGTCGGCTGGACGACATAGACATCCTCGCCGCGGACGTTCTCCTGGATCTCGACCTGCAGTTCCAGATCGGCCAGACGCCGGATCACGACCTCGACGGGGGCCAAACCCAGCGCCGCGGCGACGGCGCCGCCGAGTTCGGGGTTACCGGTGCCGATAAGGACCTTCATGATCGTAGCCTCAAAGGTTCGTGTCGGAAGGAGCCGTGAGCCCGGCCGGAGCGGAGAGGCCGCGCGCGCCGGTATACCATTGCCGCGGCGGATTGGCAGCGGCCTCGTCGGGCTTATTTCATGCGAGCGCGCTTTTTCGGCAGGGGGCGACGGGCTATGGTGGGGATCCGCATCCCTTCTGCCAGGAGGAGCCCCATGAGCAGCCTCATCCCCTATCTTTCCGTGAACGGCGCCGCCGCCGCGATCGACTTCTACCAGCGTGCCTTCGGCGCCCAGGAACTGAGCCGGCACAAAACCCCCGACGGCGCCAAGATCATGCACGCCGCCCTGAGTTTCCCCGGTGGCGGCACGCTCATGCTTTCCGACGATTTCCCCGAACACAACAACGGCAAGCGCAGCTCGCCAGAAGGCTTCGGCGGCTCGCCGGTGACGCTGCATCTGACCCTCCCCCATGCCGACCCCGTCTGGGATGCGGCGGTCGCTGCAGGGGCGACGGTGACCATGCCGCTCGCCGATCAATTCTGGGGCGATCGCTACGGCCGGCTGCGCGACCCGTTCGGCCATGAATGGTCGCTGTCCTCGCCCAAGAACCAGCCGAGCGAAGCCGAAGTACTGGAGGGTGCGAAGCAGCATTTTCCGCCGCAGACCTGACTTCTGTGCTCACGCCGTGCTCTCCTTGGAACAGGTTCAGGAGCGGGTCGAGCATCTGGCCGGACAGATCGGAGCGCCGGCGGGGGCCCTGCCGACGTTCGGCCGGACCGCGGATGGCGGCCGGCCACATCTCGAATGCGACGGCGCCTATCACTTCGTCGTGGTCGAGCGCGGCCGGGAGTTCGAGCGACGGACTACGACCGAACTCGACCAGCTGCTCTACTGGGTGTTCGAGGCGGTCACGTTCGAGGTTGCCATGGCAGCGGCCCGGCAGCATCGCGCCCCGGGCCAGGGCTTCCGGCGCCGCCTGTTTCGCCGGCAGATCGAACTCATGGCCGGCCTCGACCCGTCCTGGGGCCAGCGGTGCAAGGCGAGTCTCGCCGCTATTCTCGCGAAGAATCCGTTCACCGACTGGGGCCCACGCGGGATCGACTGATGCCACCGCACATCCGCCCCACGCCGGGCGCGCAGCCCAGACCTCGAATTCCCCCGCCGGCAGGCCCCATCTATGGGAGCCGGCTGCAGCCTCGCCGGGGCAGGTGAGGCGATGACCTATCAGGAACGGGCGAGGAGCCTGCGGCTGGAGATAACCGGCATGCATTGTGCCGGCTGTGCCGCGCGGGTCGCAGCGGCGCTCGACGCGGTGCCCGGCGTCCGCCGGACCAGCGTCGACGCCGTCGGCGAGTGGGCGCGGCTGGTCTTGGACTTCATGCCCGCCCCGGGAGCGCTGGTTGCGGCCCTGGAGCAGGCCGGTTACGGGCTCCGGCGCGAGACCCGGCACTTTCGCATTACCGGCATGAGCTGCGCCTCCTGCGCCGGCCGGGTCGAGCGGGCCCTGGCCGAGGTTCCGGAGACGATTTCAGCCCGGGTCTCGCTCATGTCCGAAGAGGCGAGTGTCGAAACGCCGAGCGGGCTGGTTGCACCGACGGCTCTGATCGAGGCCGTGGCGAAGGCCGGTTACGGCGCCGAATTGCTGCCCGAAACCGCGCGCGGGCCGGATGCGCCCTCGGCCTGGCCGGTACTCGCCGCCGGCCTTCTCACCCTGCCGTTGCTCCTGCCGATGCTGTCGGCCCCGTTCGGTCTCGCCCCGATGCTGCCGATCTGGCTGTCGCTGGCACTGGCTCTGCCCGTCCAGCTCGTGCTCGGTGCCCGGTTCTACCGCGCCGCCTGGTTCGGGCTGCTGGGCGTCGTCGGCAATATGGATCAACTGATCGTGCTCGGCACCAGTGCCGCCTGGGGCCTGACCTTGTGGAGCCTCGCGACCGAAAGGGTACCGGAGCTCTATGTCGAGCCGGCGGCGGCGATCGTGACATTCGTCCTGCTCGGCAAATATCTGGAGGCGCGGGCCAAGAGCCGTGCCGGCGACGCTGTCGCGGCTCTGGCGGCGCTCCAGCCCGAGACGGCCAGGGTCCGGCGCGACGGCGAGAGTCTGACCGTCCCGGTCGCGGCATTGCGGCGAGGCGATCTGGTGGAGGTGGAACCGGGCGAGCGGGTTGCGTGCGACGGCATCATCCGCGAGGGCAGCGCCGGCTTCGACGAGGGGCTCGTCACCGGCGAGAGCCGGTCGGTCGAACGCGGACCGGGCGATCCCGTTGCCGCCGGGGTGCTGGCCCTCGATGGCGCCGTCACCATCGAGGCGGCCGGGTTGGGTCCCGACTCGACGCTCGGCCGGATCATCGCGCTCGTCGAAGCGGCGCAATCGGCCAAGGCGCCGCTGCAGCGCCTGGCCGACCGGGTCAGTAGCGTCTTCGTGCCCGCCGTACTGGCGATCGCGCTGGCGACGGTCGCCCTGTGGTCGCTCGCCGGAATCGCCCCGGCTGCCGCGGTGATCCATGGCGTCGCCGTCCTGGTCATCGCCTGCCCCTGCGCCCTCGGGCTGGCGATCCCGACGGTGCTGGTCGTGGGCCTGGGCCAGGCCGCCCGCCGCGGCATTCTGATCAAGGATCCGGCGACGCTGGAGCAGGCTCGGGCGATCGATCTCGTCGCCTTCGACAAGACCGGGACTTTGACCGAGGGCAAGCCGACCCTGGTCGAGATCGTCGCCGCGGGGGCCGGCGACGCCGAGATCTTGCCCCTCGCCGCGGCGACTCAGCGCGGCAGCGAGCACCCGCTGGCCGCGGCCACCCGGGCGGCGCTGGCCGGGCGCGGTTTAGCGGCTCCGGTCAGCACCGGCTTTCGGGCGCTGCCCGGAGTGGGCGTCAGTGCCGAGATCGCCGGCATTTCCTACGCCCTCGGCAGCGTCAGGCTCGTCCCCGACGCCCCGCCGGATCTGCTCGCCCGGGCGGCACAGCTGGCGGAAACCGGCTCGACCGTGTCCTGGCTGGTCCGGCGCGGCGAGGAACCCGCGATACTCGGTCTGCTCGCCTTCTCCGACCGGCTGAAACCGGGTGCACCGGACGCAGTCCGGCGGCTCCGGGCGATGGCCATCCGGGTGGCTCTGCTGACCGGCGACAATGCCGGCAGCGCCGCTGCAGCGGCGGCCGCCTGCGGCATCGGCGAGATCCGGGCCCAGCTGCTGCCGGCCGAAAAGGCGGCACAGATCCGGGCTTGGCGGCAGGAAGGAAGGCTGGTCGCGATGGTCGGCGACGGGATCAACGACGCGCCGGCCTTGGCCGCGGCCGATCTCGGCATCGCGCTCTCGACCGGCACCGATATCGCCATCGCCGCTGCTGCCGCGACCATCCTGGGCCAGACTCCGGAACGGGTTGCCGATCTGATCGAGGTCGCCCGGCGCAGCCGGCGGATCATGATCGAGAATCTGTTCTGGGCCTTCGGGTTCAATGCGATCGGCATTCCGCTCGCCGGGTTCGGGCTGTTGACCCCGACGCTGGCCGCCGCGGCCATGGCCGCTTCGAGCGTCGCCGTCGTGGTCAACGCCCTCAGGCTCGGTCGCGAAACCCGTGCAGAACGAGCAGCGCACAGGTGAAGAGCAGCACGGCTCCAGCCTGATGAGCCGCGGCGAGCGCGATCGGAACGCCGAGCAGCAAGGTCGATATTCCGAGTGAGACTTGCACCACGGCCATCAGCAGCATCAGATCGAGCGGCAGCCGCGCCCGCGCCGGCAGGGTTCGCCGCCGCGCCACCATCCAGAAGCCGACAACGGCCAGCAGGCTCGCCAAGGCCAGGCAGCGATGGTCGAACTGGACCGCGGCCACGTTTTCGAACGGATTGAGCCACCAGGGCGACAGAAAGAAATACCCGTCCGGCACGAGCCGACCATCCATCAGCGGGAAACTGTTGTAGACCAGCCCCGCCTCGAGCCCGGCCATGAAGCCGCCGGCCAGGATCGTGACGAAGATCAGCACGACCAATCCCCATAGCAATCGGTTCCGGGGCCGGGCCTCGGCCGGAAAGGGGGCCCGCGCACCGGGCCAGCGCGATGCCGCGAGCCAGACGACATAGCCGTAGATCGATACGGCCAGGCCCAGATGTGCGGTCAAGCGGTACTGGCTGACGCTGGTCCTGTCCGACAACCCGCTCTCGACCATGTACCAGCCGAGCGCGCCCTGCACCCCGATCAGCACCGGCACTGCGAAATAGGACCAGAATTCGCCGCGCCCGATCCGGCCCGCGGCCAGGAAAGCCAGCGGCGGCACCAGCGCCACGAGGCCGATCGACCGCGCCCAGAGCCGATGCAGATATTCCCAGAAGTAGATGTTTTTGAATGCCTCGAGGGTCATGTCGGAATGGATCTGGGCGTATTGCGGAATTTGCCGGTAGGCGTCGAAGGCAGCCTGCCAGGCTGCGGCGCCGAAGGGGGGCAGCACGCCTGCGATCGGCTGCCACTCGGTGATCGACAGGCCCGATTCGGTCAGCCGCGTGATACCGCCGATGACGACGAGCAAGAGAATCATCGCCGCGGTGACGACGAGCCAGGCAGCGATCAGCCGATCGTTCCCGGCCGGATCGGCGGCACGAGGTTCGGGCAAGGCAGCACTCGACCAAGCGAAATGGCATCGACCCTAAGCGAGCCCCGCACCGTTGCAAGCGATATTCGCTGTCGCCGCCCCCGCGTCCGTGACTCAATGCAGACGAAATTCTTCCTTGGCATAGCGCAGTTCGCGCCGGCCGAGGATGCCGATCGATGCTACGCGCACTGAGTGAAGTTCGCCATCGAGCCGGCGCTGCCAGAAATCCAGAAATTTGTGCAGCACCGGAAATTCCGGCGCCAGATCCAGATTCTGCCAGATGAAACTTTGCAACAAACAGGGGAAATCCGGCATCCGATACAAGATCTCCGCCGTCGTGAGCCGATAGTCGGCGATCGCCGTTCTGCCGCCCTGCATCCCGGACCCTCCAGCGTGGCAAAATTCCACCTTGCGAAAGATGCCCTGCGATTTCCGCCCAAGTCAAAATAATCTTAAGCTGGATCAATAGTTTGGCAGCATGTGCCGGCGATTGCTGCCAAACGCGCCGGCAAGTTTCACTTGGCAAGCCGGCATAATAGCCGCACATAGTATCGTGCCTGAAATCAGGCCGACGCGATCGGCGACGGAGTATGCCCGCATGAACGACGAGACAGAGGTCGATCCGGCCGAAGCAACCCCGCTCGGGCGTGGCTTCATGCTGTGGCAGATTACCAATGGCTGGCAGCGCGTGGTCCGCGCCGCCCTCGCCTCGACCGGCCTGACTTATGTGCAGGTGGTCCTGCTGGCCGGGCTGCAAGAGAAGATCGCGGCCGGCGTCAAAGTCAGCCAAGCCGGGTTGGCCCAATCGCTGGGCGCCGATGTCATGATGACGTCGCAGGTCCTGCGCACGCTCGAATCGGGCGGGCTGATCCGGCGCGACCGCGATCCGAACGACACGCGCGCGCGCCTGCTGGCCGTGACCGAAGCCGGTACGGCCAAGCTCGACGCCGCCTTGCCGGTGATCGATGCCGTCGATCGCGAGTTTTTCCGCGTCCTCGGCCACCGCGAAGACCGCTTCGCCAAATCGCTGCGCAAACTCTGGCGCAAACGCCGTCTGGAAGGCATGCCCGGAGCCGATAAAGCCGAGATGGACGCGCCGAAGCCGGGCAAGCCGCCCGCGGACGCGAAGTCGCCGGCGCGCGCCAAGGCATCCGGCAAGAGACCGACGGCGAAATCGGTTGCCAAGCTCGAGCCGGCGGAATCTTAGTAATCTGTCAGCACAATTATGAAAATGTCTGCGCCGGGCGGGAGCGGCCGACTCCGCTCCGGCCCCGGCGCTCGGGCGAATTCTCGACTCGAATGCGCAGCTGACCTCCTCGTTCCATGATCTGGCGAGTACCCCACTCCCAGGTCGTGATTCTTCGCATTGATATGTTATAGCGGTCGCGTGGGATGTCGGGTGGCCTGGCGCTGGCCGGCACGCAAGCTTAGGAGCGACGCGATGAGACTTTCCGCCTCCCTTCTCCTGGCAATGATCCTGATGGGGAGTATCCTCGGCTGGGTTCCCGCCTCTGCTCAGACCACGATCACCCTCAACAACGGGTTCAACGACCCCACCGGTATCGCGCTCGACGCCGCCGATGATGTCTTCGTCGTCGATCGGCAGGACGCCGAGGTGAAGACGATCCTGGCCGGGGGCGGGTATGCCACGATCTTTTCGCTGGGCAGCGGGCTCGTCTCTCCGGACAGCATCGCGCTCGACGGCGACGGCGATCTCTTCATCACCGATGCCAGCACCGATCCGGTGAAGGAGTTCCTGGCGGCGGGCGGCTTCACCACGGTCAAGACGATCGGGAGCGGGTTCGGCCTGCCTGCCGGCATCGCCGTCGACGGCAGCGGCAACGTCTTCCTCGCCGATAGCAGCAAGGCGGAGGTGAAGGAGATCCTGGCCTCGGGCGGCTATAGCACGGTCAAGATCCTGGGCAGCGGCTTCAGCTTTCCCACTGGCGTTGCACTCGACGTCGGCGGCAATGTCTTCGTCGCCGATGCCGGCGACCAGACGGTGAAGGAGATCCTGGCTGCCGGCAACTTCAACACGGTCCTCACCCTGTTCAACGACGCCGACCCCGTCTCGACCGTCTCTAACGTTCCCACGGGCATCACCGTCGATGCCGACGAGAACGTCTTCCTCACCGACAAATCCGGCGATGTCGAAGTGAAGGAGATCCTGGCGGCGGGCGGCTACAGCAGCTTCAAGGTGCTGGGCACCGGGTTCGCCAGCCCGACCGGTGTCGCCGTCGACAGCGCCGGAAACGTTTTCGTCTGCGACGAAGGCAAGAATGCCGTGGACGAGATCCTGGCCCCGGCCACGACCTTGACCGGTTTGAAGGCCTCGGCCATCGAAATCGCCGTCGGTGAACACATTACCTTCACGGCGACGATCCTCACCGGCTCGGGTGGCACTCCGACCGGGATGGTGACATTCCTGGATGGAGGCACGGCATTGGGCACCGCGATGGTGGCCGCCGGCAGCGCCAGTTTCACCACCACTGCGCTGCCCGCCGGCAGCCAGACGATTCGCGCCCGATATGACGGTGACGGCACTTTCACCGGCAGCCTTTCGGTGCCGGTCACGGTCCTCGTCACCGGCGGCTCGACGCTGTCGACCACGAGCATCAGTTCCTCGATCAACCCGTCGGCAGCCGGACGCAGCGTGGCCTTCACGGCATCGGTATCCGGCACGGGCGGGATTCCGACGGGCTCGGTGGCGTTCATCGACGGCACGGCGACGATCGGCAGCGGCACCCTCGCCAACGGCACCGCGACCTTCAGCACCGCTTCGCTCAGCCCCGGCAGCTATTCGATCTCGGCCGTCTATGGCGGCGACGCCACCTTCTCCGGGAGCACGGCGCCGCCACTGACCCAGATCGTCGATTCGGGCTCGATTCCGAGCACCATTACGCTGAGCTCCTCGCTCAACCCCTCGCTCGCCGGCCAGAGCGTGACCTTCACTGCGACGCTATCCGGCACGGGCGGGATTCCGACCGGTGGCGTGACGTTCGCCGATGGTGCGACGACGATCGGCAGCGGCACCCTCACCGACGGCACCGCGACCTTCAGCACGTCGACGCTCAGCCCCGGCAGCCATTCGATCTCAGCCACTTATGGCGGCGACGTCTCCTTTTCCGGAAGCACCGCACCGGCACTGACCCAAATCATCGTCCCGGGCTCGACGCCGAGCGCGACCGCCGTGATCTCCTCGCTCAACCCGTCGCTGGTCGGCCGGAGCGTCACCTTCACTGCCACGGTTTCGGGACCCGGCGCCACGCCGACCGGCACGGTCAGCTTCACCGACGGCAGCACGACGCTCGGCACCGTCGGCCTCAGCGCCGGGGTTGCCAGCTTCACGACGGCGGCGCTCGCCATCGGCAGCCACTCGATCGGCGTCACCTATCCCGGCGACCACAATTTCACCGGCAGCACGGCGGCGCTGACCCAAATCGTCGCGACCGGCACGGTCTCGTCCACCACTGCCCTCCTCTCCTCGCTCAATCCGGCCGTCGTCGGCCAGAGCGTCACCTTCACTGCCACGGTTTCGGGCGCCGGCGGCACGCCTACCGGCTCGGTGACGTTCACCGACGGGACGAAATTGCTCGGGACCGCCGGCCTCGCCGCGGGCGCTGCCGGGTTCACGACGGCGTCGCTGACCGCGGGCAGCCATTCGATCACCGCCGCCTATAGTGGCGACGCCACTTTTGCCGCGAGCACCGCCGCAGCCCTGTCCGAACTCGTCAATCCAGCGGCGCCCACGGCCAGCGCCCTGGCGTCGTCGCTCAACCCGTCCGCGCTCGGCCAAGCCGTGACCTTGACCGCAACGGTGACGAGCGGCGGCGGCACCCCCTCTGGAACAATCATCTTCCTGGATGGCCCGCAGAGACTCGGTGCCGCCCCCCTGACTGCGGGGGTCGCGACATTGACGACCGACCAGCTCGAGGTCGGCAGCCATTCGATCACCGCCGACTTCACCGGCAGCGGCGGCTTCGCGCCCAGCACCAGCACGGCCTCGACCCAGACCGTCAACCCCGCCCCGGGTCCACCCACGCTCTACAGCTACCAGAGCACGCTGGGCGTGACCGGCCCGGCCGCAACGGACAATAGCCATTTCGACGTTCCCCAGGTGGGCGCCGTCGACAGCGTCGGCGGACACCTGTTCGTCGTCGATACCGACAATCAGCGGATCCAGGTCATCGACACGAAGACGCTGGCCGTCGTCGCGACCCTGGGTGTTCCGGGCGTGAGCGGTACGGACAACGCCCATTTCAAACTGCCCACCAGCGTCGGATTCGATCCTGCGACCAACCGGCTCTTCGTCGCCGATACCGACAACGATCGCATCCAGATTTTCGACGGCACCAGCTTCGGCTATCTCACGACGATCGGGGTGACCGGTGTCCCCGGCATCGACAACCAGCACTTCAACTCGCCGGTCAGCGCCCGGTTGAATCCTTCGCCCCATCGGCTCTACGTCGCCGAGTCGGGCAATCAGCGGGTCCAGATCTTCGATGCCGACACGCTGGTCTATATCGCCACCCTCGGCACCGCCGGCGTGCCGGGCAGCGACAATGACCATTTCGAAGAGCCGAACGATGCCGAACTCGATCCTGTGACCGACCAGATCATGGTTGCCGATGCCGGCAACGCGCGGATCCAGCTGTTCGACGCCGGCAGTCTGGCCTATGTGGCGACGATCGGCAGCGGTGCGGGCGGGAGCCCGACCGACAACGCCCACTTCACCCTGCCCAACACGGCTTCGTTCGATCAGACCACCAACCTCGTCCTGGTCGCCGATGCCGGCACCAACAATCGGGTCCAGGTGTTCGACGCGGCGACCTATGAGTTCGTCGCGACCCTCGGCACGACCGGCTCGAGCGGTCCGGCCAACACCCAATTCGCCGGTCCGGCCGGCACCGCCGTGGATCCGGTGCACGCTTTGCTGTTCATCGGCGATACGCTGAACAATCGCGTCCAGGCCTACTCGATCGCAGCTCAGGCGATCTTCGCCGCCGTCCTGCCCGGCTCGCGTTCGGTGGAAGCGGGCGAGCCGGCGACGATCTTCGCCACCATGGTCAATGCCGGCCCAACCGCTCTCGGATTCTGCCAGATCGCCCTGCCGGTGACGGCACCGTCGGGGCTGACGCTCAACTACCAGACGACCGACCCGGTGACCAATGCGCTGACCGGCACCCTGAACCTGCCCGCCGTCATCCTCGGCGGCAACGGGATGCAGACTTTTCTCGTGTCGCTCGAAGGCGACTTGCCGTTCAGCGTCGCCGATCTGGCGCTCGATTTCGACTGTGTCCAGGCGGCGCCGGCGGCGATCGTCCCCGGTGTCGATACGGTCGCTCTGACGGTGGCGGGCGCGCCCGTCCCCGACATCGTCGCGCTGTCTGCGACTCCGACTGGAAACGGCGTCGTCGACGTCCCGACCGGCGGGGCCGCCGCCTTCGCCGTCGCCAGCGTGAATGCCGGCAGTGCAGCACCGATCACGGTGTCGGCCGACACCGGCGGCGCCAGCTTGCCGGTCACGCTGACGATCTGCCAGTCGAACCCGGTCAACGGCCAGTGTCTCGCGAGCCCTGCCGGGACCGTGACGCTGAACTTCGCTGCCGGCAGCACGCCGACTTTCTCGGTTTTCCTTCAGACCTCCGCCCCCATCGCCTTCGCCCCCGCGACGGCGCGGGTGTTCGTCCGGTTCGAGGATGCGAGCGGCGGGCTCCACGGCTCGACCAGTGTCGCCATCGAGTCGCCCTAGACCTCCGGCCGGGCGAGGTCGGGGCGCCCTCTATACGGTCGTGAACCGGGCGCGGGCGGCGCGCTCGATCGCGGCGGCGACCAGCCGGTCGATACTCAGCCAATCGCGCAGCAGTTCGAGGATGCGCAACTCTTCCTGGGTCGCCTCGCCATCGGCCGCGACGACGTCGCAGGACAGGGCATAGGCGGTCTCGCGCAGCTTCGGCGGCAAGGATTCCCGGATCGATTTCAGGCCGCGCTCCAGCCCGTCGCTGCGGCCGAGCAATTCGGCGGACTCGCCCAAGGTCCCTTCGAGCCGGGATTTGTCGTAGTCGCGGAAGACCGGCAGGTAGTTGACGATCTCGCCGATGATGCCGATCTCGGCATCGGTCATCTCGTCATCGGCCGCCGCGACCAGGAACATGGTCTGAATGAGCGCTGCGTGGTGGTCGATCATGCTGTCCTCGTATCGTCGATGGCGTGCGGTCTATGCGGCCGGGAGCCCATTATAGCGGTTCCGTCCGAGGCTCGGCGCATTTTCGATCATCGCTCGACCAGAGCCCGAAGTCTGGCCAGGGCATCGTCCCAGCGTCGCGACACCGCTTCCAGATAGGCGGTGATCTCGGCGATCGGCTCGGACCTGAAGGCGAATTGGCTTTCGCGGCCGACGTGCCGGCAGCGCACCAGCCCGGCGTTTTCCAGCACGCGCAGGTGCTTGGTCACGGCTTGCCGGGTCAACTCGGTATCCGCCGAAAGCTCGGCGATCGACCGGCTCTGCCCGTCGCTCAGCGTCATCAGGAGCGAGAGACGGGTATGGTCGCCGAGAGCCGCGAACAAGGGTGCCGGGTTCGGGGCGGCTGCCCGGGCTTCATTGCTCGACATGAGCCTTGATGTTCTCCATCTGCTCCGCCCAGCCGCTGTCGTTCAGGCGCAAGACGTCCGGCTTGCGATGTCCGGGCAGGGCATCGAACCCGGTTTCGACCACGCTCAGCCGTGTTCCGGTCGAAGTCGGTTGCAGCTCGAATTCGACCAGGGTCGGCGACTCTTGCGAATAATCCACGGCGGGATCGACGGCATAGGGGTGCCAGGTGAACGCGAAATGTCGCGGCGCCTCCATCCGGGTCACCCGAGCCTCCCACGTGACGTGCTCGAATCCTGGATAGGTGATCCGGCCGGTCGATTCTTCGCCGACGGCGAACGGACCGTCCAGCTTCACCCCGAACCACGACCCGAACTCTTCGTGGTCGGTCAATGCGTGCCAAACCCGCTCGATCGGGGCCTTCAATTCGATGGTCTTCTCGATACGATTGGTCATAATGGCAACCTCCGGGTTGCCGATAACATGACGGCTCGGATGGGAATCCGCAACTGAAAAGTTGCCTTCTGCTAGCCCGCCGACACGGCACCGGGCGGGCCCAGGAATTTGCGCGTCTCGGCGATCGCCTCGGCCAGCCCGACCCGGCGAAGCTCGACTCCCTCGGGAAAGGCGCCGGCGAAGCGGGACGGCATCATCGGGTCGAGCAGCACGAACACGCCGGTATCGCCGGCGCGCCGGATCAGCCGGCCGAAGGCTTGGCGCAGCTTCAGGCGGGTCAGCCGGTCGTCGTAGAGCTTGCCGCCGAAGGCGGTGCGGCGGGCGCGGTGCAGAATATCGGGGCGCGGCCAGGGCACGCGGTCGAAGGCGATGAGCCGGAGCGAACGGCCGGGCACGTCGACGCCGTCTCGCACCGCATCGGTGCCGAGCAGACAGGCATCCTCCTCGGCCCGGAAGATGTCGATGAGGGTGCCGACATCGATGCCGTCCAGATGCTGGGCCAGCAGCGGCAGCCCGGCGGCGTCGAGCGGTCCGGCGATCCGTTCATGAACGGCCTTCAGCCGGGAAATCGCAGTGAACAAGCCGAGGCCGCCGCCGCCGGCGGCGAGAAACAGCTCGCGATAGGCGGCCGCGACCTGGTCGAGATCGTCCTTGCGAACATCGGTGACGACGAAGGCGCGCGTCTGGGCAGCGTAGTCGAAAGGAGAGGGCACGCGGGCGCGGATCGCCGGTGCCGAGAGATGAGCCGCACCCGTGCGCGCCTCGGCCGCGATCCAGCCGGCATCGACAGCCTCGCCGGCATCGGTGAGCGTCGCCGAGGTGATGACGACGCCGTGGGCCGGCACGAGCACGGCGGCGGCGAACGGAATAGTCGGGTCGATCCAATGGCGATGCAGGCCGACATCGATGTCGCGGCCCTCGAGCCTCGAGATCGAGAACCAGTCGACCATGCCCTCGGGCGTCGCCCGGCCGAGATCGCCGAGCATGCCGCGCCAGGCTGCCACCGGCAGCAGGACCCGCCGCTCGAGGCTGCGGCCCATCGCGTCGATGCGCTGACGCTGCTGGGTGTCGAGCTCGTCCGCCGCCACGTCGGGCTGGCGTTCGAGAAAGGCGCGGAGGCGCTTGACTGGTGCCTCCAGAGCGGCCAACACCCGGTCGGCTGCGATCGCGGTCTCGGGCAGGTCGTCCAGCAGGGGATGGCGGTCGGTTTCCAGGTCATAGGCCGAGTCGAGGTTCGGCGCGCGCGCCTGAACCTGGCGCCGGACCATCGCCAGAAACCGTTCCAACGCCTGGCGCGGCTGGCCATCGGCCAGACGCTGGGCCCAGCCCTCGGCCGGCAGGGCGGCGGCGGCGACCAGCACGGCCTGGAGATCCTCGACGGCCTCGGCATCGTCGGCGACCAGATCCTCCATCCGCCGGCGCAGGCCACGCGCCCGGCCGGTGCCTCCTTCGGCGCCGAGCAGCCAGCGCCGCAACTCGGCCGTGGCCAGGCCGGAGAGATGCGCGGCAAACGCACTATCGGCGGCGTCGAAGACGTGATGGCCCTCGTCGAACACGTAATGGAGCGGCAGATAGGCGTCGTCGAGCCCGCCCAAGGCCGCCTGGACCATGACCAGGGCATGATTGGCGACGACGATCCGGGCGTGGCGGGCGCGGCGGACGCTGTGCTCGATGAAGCATTTAGTGTAATGCGGGCAACCCGAATAGATGCATTCGCCGCGCCGGTCGGCCAGTCCCAGGGTCTGCGCCCGGCCGAGCAGATCGACCAGCCAGCCCGGCAGGTCGCCGCCGACCAGCGCCCCGTCCTTGGTCGCCAGCGCCCACCGCGCCATGATGCCGAGGCCGATGGCGTCGGCTGGCCGCCCGCCCGCGGCCCGCGCCGCATCTTCGAAATTCAGCAGGCAGAGATAATTCTCGCGGCCCTTGCGCAGGACGACGCGCTCGGATTTCTCGGCTGGATCGGGGAACAACCGATCGAGTTCACCGTCGATCTGCGTCTGGAGGTTCCGCGTATAGGTCGAAACCCAGACCGGGGCGCCGTTGCGCTCGGCCCAGAGGCTGGCCGGCGCCAGATAGCCCAAGGTCTTGCCGACGCCGGTCCCGGCCTCGGCGAGCACGACGTTGGGGAGGTCGGGCGCCCGGCGCGGCGCGAATCCGGCCGAGACCGCAGAGGCGTAATCCGCCTGTTGCGGCCGCGCCTCGGCCAGCGCCCCTTCGTCGAACGCGACCCTGCGCGGCACGCCTCGAACGAGTTCCGCCAGCCGGTGCCGCGCTTCCAGAGGCGCGACCGGGTGATGAGTCGGCGGATCGACCGGCCCTGCTTCGGACCATTCCGGCAGCCTTGCCCAGATATCGAGGCCGGCGATGCCGCGCGGGCGACCGACCGGGGCTAGTCCGAGCGCCGCCAGAACCGACGGTCCCCAGGCCCAGCCGCCGGCCGCCATCTGCCGCGCCAGATCCTGCAGCGCCGGGGCTGTCTGGCGCATCAACCGCTCGAGCAGCGCCGGCACGGCATCGACCAGCGTCATCGCCTGATCTTCGAGCGAAGCCGGCGGCGCCATGCCGAGGGCGGCGACGACGCCGCGGGGTGTCGGCAGGCAGAATTGGCCGGGCAGCACGAAGGCGAAGAGTTCCAGGAGATCGAAGCAGCGCCAATCTCTGAGAGCGAGGCGTCGGGCGATCGCCCGACCATGGACCAGGAGCGGCGCTTCGCGGTGCAGCCGACGCACGATTTCGGCCGGGGCCAGCGTCTCGATTTCGCCGTCGGCCGAGAGCCAGGCGGCCTGACGCGTGCCCAGCACCAGAACCGGGGTCTCTGGTGGCGCGATCAGAGGGCGAGGCGACGGATTCACGGACATGATCCGGGAGTATACAAGGAGCATGCCGCGGATGCGGTGCAGAATTCGCGTTACCTCGAGCCTCAAACCCGGTACATGGTGGCCACGGTTCGGCTTCGTCGAGCCGGGCCCCCGCGTGGAAGGACCGTTCACCCGCGGCATCGAGCGACGGGGCCGCCCGATGTCCCAGACCGACGGTAAGACGCTGCCCAGCTCGAACAAGATCAGCCAGGTCGCCCGCCTCGCCGGCCCCGCTCTAACCGTGGGGTTGATGTCCGGCGCCGCCTATCTGCTCTACCGCTCGCTGAAGGATCTCGAGCTGTGGAAGCTGTGGCAAGAGTTGCACGAATTTCCCCCGGCCTCGATCGCTGCGGCGATCGGGCTGACCATGCTGAGCTATCTGGCGCTCAGCAGTTACGATTACATCGGCGTCCGCTACATCAAACGGCCGATCGCCTATTGGCGGGTCGCCCTGGCCGCGTTCATGGCTTACTCGATCAGCCACTCCCTGGGCTTCCCGGCGGTCACCGGCGGTACCGTTCGCTACCGCCTCTATTCACGCTGGGGCTGCGGGGCGGTCGAGGTCGCGCAGATCATGGCGATGGCCGGAATCACCTTGTTTCTCGGCATGTTCACGATCGGCGGCATCGCCATGCTGCTCGACGGTGCCCGAGTCAAGGCCTGGACGGGGCTGCCCAGCGACGGCATCAATGCGCTGGGCGTGATGTCGCTGTGCGTGGTCGTCTGCTATGGGCTGATCGGTTTCTTCCGGCGTGAACCGCTGAAACTCCTGGGCTACGAGATCACCATCCCGAGCCCCCGCTTCGCCGCGGTCCAAATAGCGGTTTCGGGCATCGACTGGCTGGTCGTCGCCAGCGTGCTCTATGTCCTCCTGCCGCCCAACGACGTGTTCACTTTCCCGACGTTCCTGGGTGTCTTCGTCCTGGCCTACCTGCTGGGCACGCTGTCGAACGTCCCCGGCGGGCTCGGCGTGTTCGAGAGCATCATCCTGATCACCATGCAGCAATCGGTGCCGACCGAAACGATCCTCAGCTCCCTGCTGGTCTATCGCGCCGTCTACCACCTGCTGCCGCTCCTGATCGGTGGTTCGGCTTTCATCTCGACCGAGCTGCTCTACTCTCGCGCCAGGCTGAAGGATCCTCGGATGGCCGGGCCGATGCGGCGGGCTCCGGTCATCGTCGAGACCCGGCGATAGGCGAGCGCGGGCGGGCGGAGCCCACTCGCCCAGCCGTCATTTCGCCGGCGGGACCTCGCTCTGGCGCGCCTTGTAGATCCGTTGCTGTTCGGCGAAGGCGTCGGCCAGCGCCTGGGCCCGGTCGATCGCATGGTTGCTCTCGGCGATCCAGGCGCGTTTGGTGTTCTCGTCGGTCCCGGGCGGCGCATTGTCGATCTCGGCGTTGACGCAGGCCTGAAACGCCTCCAGCGCCTTGACGTAGGCCTGTACGGCATCGTGCTGGATCTTCATATCCTCGGCCGTGGCGACGGTGCCGCGCGGCATGACCGGGGCCGGGCCGGGCACCATGCATTCCGCGGCCGGCGGGGTCGGAGGAGGAGCAGCGGGGGGACTCGCCACGGGAGCCGGGGCGGAAGGGGGCGGCGGTGGAACGATGGCGGCGGACGGCACGATGGTCGTCGTCGCGTTGAGATAGATCCCCGCCCCGACGGCGGCACCGACCAGAACGACCGCCAGCACGGTGCCGACAATCCAGCCCCGACTGCTCTTCGACCCGCTCATTCGCCTCGATCCCCCCATATTGCCGGGCTGTGCCCCGCGGCGCGCATGTTGGCACAAGACCGGGGAAGGATGCTCGCTTCTTGTGCGGGCGCTTTCGTCGCGCGGATCCCGGTGCCGCCCGGACGCTGTCGCGTCCGGCCCGATCTGGTATCCTCGCGGTCGGAACGAGTTGAACACCGGGGAACAAACAGATGATCGACGCGCCGCGAGGCCTGCTGCGGGCGATGTTCGATGCGGCGATCGGCGCGGCGTCGCCGGCGCTGGTGCTGCCGCGGCACCTGCCCGAACCGCCCCGGGGCCGGACCGTGGTCGTCGGCGCCGGCAAGGCCGCGGCGGCGATGGCACGAGCCGTGGAGGCGCATTGGCCGGGACCGCTCTCCGGCCTGGTCGTGACCCGCTACGGCCATGCCGTGCCCTGCGCCCGGATCGAGGTCGTCGAGGCGCGCCATCCCGTGCCCGATGCGGCCGGGCGCGCCGCCGCCGGGCGGATCCTGGCGGCGGTGCAGGGGCTGGGAGCGGAGGACCTGGTGCTGTGCCTGATCTCGGGCGGCGGCTCGGCGCTGCTGGCATTGCCGGCAGCCGGGCTGACTCTCGAAGACAAGCAGGCAGTCACCCGCACCCTGCTGAATTGCGGCGCTACCATCCAGGAATTCAATTGTGTGCGAAAACACCTGTCGGCGATCAAGGGCGGGCGCCTCGCGGCCGCAGCTTTTCCCGCTCGGGTCGTCACGCTCTGCATCTCGGACGTACCGGGCGACGATCCGGCGGTCATCGCCTCCGGCCCGACCGTCCCGGATCCGACCACGAATGCGGACGCGCTGGCGATCCTGGAGCGCTACGCTGTCCCGGCGCCCGCCTCGATCCGCCAGCATCTGGCGGCCCCGGACCAGGAGACCCCGAAACCCGGCGATCCGCGCCTGGCGAGGGCCGAGACGATCCTGATCGCGACGCCCCAAGATGCGCTCGAAGCCGCCGCTGCCGTGGCCCGTCGGGCTGGCGTCACTCCGGTGATCCTCGGCAATGCGCTCGAAGGCGAGGCGCGTGCGCTGGCTCTGGTCCAGGCCGGGATCGCCCGGCAGATCGCCGGCTGGGGCCAGCCGGCACCGGCACCCGCGGTACTGCTCTCCGGCGGCGAGACGACCGTCACGATCCGCGGCCGCGGTCGCGGCGGACGCAATACCGAATTCCTGCTCGCGCTGGCCGTGGCGCTGGGCGGGCGCGAGCACATCCATGCGCTCGCCGCCGATACCGACGGGATCGACGGCAGCGAGGACAATGCCGGCGCCTTCCTCGGTCCCGACACGCTGGCCCGCGCCCGCGGGCTGGGTCTCGACGCAGCGGCGATGCTGCGCGACAACGATGCCCATGGCTTCTTCGCCGGCCTGGGCGATCTGCTGGTGACCGGACCGACGCTGACCAACGTCAACGACTTTCGCGCCGTGCTGGTCGAGCGCTGAATTTCAGTCTCGACCAGGTCGGCGCCGAGGTTGGGCGCTCGACGAGATCGACGTCATTTCGCGAAGAGCTGGGAAACGTCGGCAAACGCCTTGAATTCCAGCGCGTTGCCGGCCGGGTCGTGGAAAAACATGGTGGCCTGCTCGCCGACCTCGCCCTTGAAGCGGATATGGGGCTCGATTGCGAAAACCGTCCCGGCGGCAGTCAATCTCGAGGCCAGATCCTGCCAATCGGCCATGGCGAGCACGACCCCGAAATGGGGCACCGGCACGTCGTGGCCGTCGACCCGATTGTGATGCCGCTCGGCGCCCTTTTCCGCCTTGGGCTTCAGGTGGGCGACGATCTGATGGCCATAGAGATCGAAATCGATCCATTCCGCGGCACTGCGCCCCTCTGGACAGCCCAGGACCGTGCCGTAGAAGTGCCGCGCGGCGGCCAAGTCATCGACGGGAAAGGCGATATGGAAGGGGGCGAGCGTGCTCATGGCGTCTTCCGAAGTTGGCGCGCGCCCGTCAGCCCGGTTGCTTGGGCGCATCAAACGGCGTGAAGGCGCCGAGCAGGCAGACCGAGCCTTGGCGGAGGACCCGGATCGACTGGAGATTGGAGCAGATATCGTCGGTCCGGCTCTCATAGGAGAAGCCATTCTCGACCTTCAGACCGACGCAGGGAAAGGGCAGGGTGTTCTTCCAGACCTGGCCGTCGCGCATCTTGAACAGGATGGTCCGGTCGTCCAGAATCTTCGTCTGTCCGATCCTGACGATCTGCAGGCACACTTTTCCGGCCGGTTCCGCCGGATCGGCCGCAGCGTCTCGTCGGACGAAGCCGCATGCGGCAATCAGAGCGGCCAAGCCTAGAACGGGGGCGATCAGTCTCATCATCGACTCCGGGGCAGCTGGGGGAACCGACGCACGCGGTGTCTTCGACCAACCTCGGCATCGTAGCATGAAGCATAGAAGGCGTAACCCGTCCTCGCGGATCCGGTTCCGACTGCGGTCAAAAGCTGGCGGCGTCGAGTTCCATCAGCGTGTCGGCGCCGGCCTTGATCCGCTCCAAGAGCACGGCAGCGAGCGGCATCTCGCGCTCCATCCAGTATTTCGCCAGCGCCAGCTTGCGCTCATAGAATTCGGGATCACCCGCGCCGGCGGCGAGCTTGGCCTGGGCGACCTTGGCCATTTGCGCCCACATCCAGCCGAGGGCGACGATCCCGAACAGGGTCAACACGTCATAGGACGCGGCCCCGGCCCGGTCGAAATTTCCAGGTGCATTCTGCATCAGCCAACCGGCCGCCTCGCCCAGGCGCCGATGGCCCTGGCGCAGCGGCTCGACGAACCGGGCGAGCCCGGGATCGCCTTCGTTGGCCTCGATGAACTTTCCGATCCTGGCGAAGAAATGGACCGTGCCGCGGCCGCCCTTGGCGGTCATCTTGCGGGCGACCAGATCCAGCGCCTGGATGCCGTTGGCCCCTTCATAGAGCTGGTTGATGCGGGCATCGCGGACGAACTGCTCCATGCCGTTATCACGGATATAGCCGTGCCCGCCGAAAATCTGCATCGCCGCATTGGCCGCTTCGAAGCCCTTGTCGGTGAAATAGGCCTTGATGACCGGCGTCAACAGCTGGGCGAAATCGTTCGCCTGTTCGCGTTCCTCGGGGTCCGCGCCGGATTCGCCGATCGAGAACTGGAAGGCGACCCACAGGACGAGCGCGCGGGCACCCTCGACGAAGGCGCGCGACGACATCAGCAGCCGCCGGACATCCGGGTAGACGATGATCGGATCGGCGGGCCCGTCGGGGTTCTTGGTGCCGGTGAGCGCCCGGCCGGCGAGCCGTTCCCGGGCATAGGTGCGGCCGTTCTGATAGGCGACCTCGCCGATCGCGATGCCCTGCGTGCCGACGCCCATGCGGGCGAAATTCATCATCGAAAACATGCCGGCCATTCCGGCCGAGCGCGACGGCTTGGCCCCGTTCGCGCTGCTCTGGCCGCCCTGCAGACGATAGGCCACGGCGTCGTCGAAATTCAGCACACAGGTCGCATTGCCTTTGATCCCCATCTTCTTCTCGACGCCGCCGGTGGTGACGCCGTTGCGATGGGTCACGCTCCCAGTCTCGGGATCGACCAGGAATTTCGGCACCAGGAAGAAATTTACCGTCGCCAGATCGTCGTGCAGCTTGCCTTCGTCGTCCGGGATCTTGGCGATCACCGTGTGCATGATGTTGTCGGTCATGTCGTGATCGCCGCCGGAAATGAAGATCTTCGTTCCGGTGATCCGATAGCTGCCGTCGGGCTGGAGTACCGCCTTGGTCTTCATCAGCTTGAGGTCGGTGCCGCAATGCGGCTCGGTCAGGCACATGGTGCCGGTCCATTCGCCCGACACCATGCGCGGGACGACATGCTCGCGCATCCAGGCCTCGCCGGTCTGCCAGATCGCCTGAGCCGCCGCCGCGGACAATCCTCCGTACATATAGAGGGCCTGATTGGCCGAAGACGCCATCTCGGTGAAGGCCAGGCCCACCACGAACGGCAGATTGGCGCCGCCCGCCGCCTCCGGCGCGCCCAGCCGGTTCCATCCCGCTTCGCAGAACTTCCCGAACGCTTCCTTGAAGCCCTTGGGTGTCCGCACGACACCGTTTTCCAGCACGCATCCTTCTTCATCACCGCTCTGATTTACCGGCTGGAGCACTTCCTCGAAGAATTTAGCACCCCCTTCGAGCATGGCTCCGGTCATGTCCGGTGTCAGGTCGGCAAAGCCCGGCAGATCGGTGCGCTCTTCGATCCGGAGCAGATCGTGGAACACGAACAGGAAATCTTCCACGGGTGCCTTATAGCTTGGCATTGGAATCCTCGGCGAGCCCAACTGACAATATTGTCAATAGTGTAGTCCCGAGCGGCGCCGGGAGTCGAGAAGTTTCCACGCCCGCTCGTCGTACTCCCGGCACACGGGTGCGGATCGCCGGCAATCCACGGGACCTACTTCTCCTGCACCCGTCCTCGGGTATTATTGTCACTGCATCCTGAAGGCAGCCAGCGAAAACCGCTGACCATACCGTCGCCGGGCCGGGGCAGCCGCGATCGGGACGGGCAGTCGGAGGAGGCCGATCCTCGAACCGGGCGGCCCTCGCCCTGGGGTGCGTTCGATCAGGCTCCGGCCGCTGCGGGCGGGCGCCCGGCCTCTCCCGCCTCATCGCCGTGGATGGGCAGATAGACATCGAAGCGGGTGCCTGCCCCGATGCGACTCTCGACTTCGATGCGACCGCCATGCTGGGCGATGATGCCGTGCACGACCGAGAGTCCGAGTCCCGTGCCTTCGCCGACCGGTTTGGTGGTGAAGAAGGGCTCGAAGATACGCTGAATTGTGGCTGCGTCCATGCCGCAGCCAGTGTCGCTCACCGAGAGCCGGACAGCCGGCAGAACCACATCGACTCCGGTTCCGGTCGGCAACGCATGGCGCCCGGCGACGAGGGTGACCGAGAGCGTACCCATCGCTCCGCCGATCGCTTGCCCGGCATTGACGACGAGATTGAGGAGGACTTGATGGAGCGGGCCGGGTTCGCCGAGGAGCGGCGGCACCTCGTCGATCGCCTCGTCGATCCGGATCGTCGACGGCAAACCGGCCCGGACCATCCCCAGCGATTCGCGGAGCAGGGCCGCGAGATCGATGCGCTGGCGGGTCGGCGCCTCCTTGCGGCAGAAGGCGAGGATCTGCCGCACCAGGTCGCGCGCGCGCTCGCCGGCCCGGTGGATCGTCTCGAGGTTGGCGTGCTCGCGACTCTCCGCGGGCAGCCGCCGCATGACGAGCTTGGACAAGGCCAACACCGGGACCAGGGTATTGTTGAGGTCGTGGGCGACGCCGCCGGCGAGCGTGCCGAGAGCATCGAGCTTCTGGGCATGCCGCAATTGCCGCTCGAGCTCGCGCTGCCGCTCCTCGGCGGCCCGCAGTTCGGTCACGTCGCGGAACGTGATGAAGAGCTGCTTCGTTCGCCCGACCTCACCGTCGAGGATCGCCATTTCGGGCTGAACCACGCGGACGCCGCCGTCCGGCCGGACGATCCGGTACCCTGGCAGCCGGTTCGCCTCGCCCCTGCGCACGGCAGCCTGCCGCGCGATGAGGACGGCGCGATCCTCTTCGTGGACGAAGCGGAGGTAGGTCGCGAACGACGGCGTCACGGAGCCGGGCTCCAGCCCCAGGATGCGATAGAGTTCGTCCGACCATTCATCGATGCCGGTGATCAGGTCGTGCACCGCACTGCCGACCCCGGAGATGCGTTGCGCCTGGGCGAGATGGCTCTGGCCGCGGCGCAATACCGCCTCGGCATGCTTGATCACGGTCACATCGGACCACAGCCCCACTCGACCCTCGCCGGGCAGACGGCGATAGATCACCAGCATCCAGCGATCATTGCGCAGATGGTAAGTGTGTTCGCAGCCGTCGTGATAATGTTCGAGCAGGCGGTCGATATCGATGACCTCGGCGTCGTCGTCCCGAGCATGGAAGCCGACGCGGAGCTGCCATTCGGCCAGATCGCGGTATGATGCGTCCCGGCTCACCGGCGTGTTGATGTTCGGCGCCTGATGGAGGTCGGTGAAGGCCTGATTGAAGGCTGCGACCCGGCCTTCGGCGTCGTAGACGACGATCGGCTGGATCATATGGATGGCGGCCTCGTTCAGCCGCAGCTGCGCCAGCCGCCCCAGCGCTTCGGCTTCGACCTGTTGGGTGATCTCCGAGCTGGCGCCGCGGTATCCCTCGAAGACGCCGTTTCGGTCGAAGATGGGTGCCGCACTCGACCTGAACCAACGCTTCCTGCCGTCTGCCATCTTGCGGGCGTATATATAGTCGCGATAAGGCCGTTTCGCCTTCATCGCGCGCAGCACCATCTTGCCCATCTCGGGGTCGATCGAAATCTCAGGACTATCGGAGAGGCGCCTGCCGAGAGAGTCTGCTGCGGGAATGCCGAGGAGCTGCTCGTAGCCCGGCGAGAAGTGCGTATAGCGATATTGAGAATCCTGCTCCCAGTAGTAGTCGGCGGTCGCGTCGAGCGCTTGCCTGAACTGCTGCTCGCTCGCACGCAGCTCGAGATCTGCTTCGATTTCGGCGGTGACATCCTTGGACACCCCCCAATAGCCGCAGAATGCTGCGTCGGTGTCGAAGATCGGGATGGCGCTGCTCTTGAACCACACGATGCGCCCGCCGGCGAATTCATGGGAATAGAGGATGTCGCGGAACGGCTCGCGCGCCGCGATGGCCGTACTCGCCACCTGCGCCATCGTCGGATCGATTCTCGCGCTGGCATGCTCGATGAGGCCCAGTCCCACGAATTCGGCGACGGGGACACCATAATGCGCCTCGAAACCAGGCGAGACATCGACCAGTCGGCCATTTGCGTCGGTCTGCCATAGCCAATCCGACGCGGTCTCCAACAGTCGTCTGAATCGCCGGTCGCACTCGCGCAGCGCTCGCTCGGCCTCGACCTCGGCCGTGACATTGCGGCCGATGCCGCGATAGCCGGAGAAGGCGCCGTCCGCGTCGAGTATCGGCGTGCCCCCGATCTCGAGCCGGACCGTGTGCCGGTCGTCGCCTGCAACATCGAAGACGAACCCCCGGAACCGGCGGCGGGACTCGATCGCTGCTGAAACCGCGCGCCCTTCTTCGGCGCCGCCGGCGGACGCCTCGAACCGTCGCCCGAGCAGGGATTGCGGGGAAAGGCCGGTGGCCGCTCCGAATTCGGGCGAGAGATAGCTCACGCGAAGCTGGGCGTCCCATTCCCACATCCACGCTGCCGCGGCGTCGAGGAGGTCGCGGTAGCGGGCGTCGCTCTCGGCGAGCCCCAGGGGCTCCGCGATGGGGACGGCGCCGGCAGCCGAACGGGACGCCCGACGATCGGCCGGATCATGTGTGCCGAGCGGTGACGAATAGGCCGGGCCGTCCCGCATCGTGTGCATCCCTGAGCGAGCTTTCTTGCCGGCACATGCCGGCGGAGCGCACGATGCAATGCGATGATTGCTCAATGCTTAGAAAACGGGCGGAATCGGGTGAATCAATCAGCGAAGCTCTCGGCGCCCGAAACGGTCTGGTTCTATTCCCAAAGGCGATGGGCTCATTGTTGCGCGTTGCTCTGGTTCATGTGGGGGGCTCGGTTCCCGACGCCCCGGCGATGGCGCGGATATAGGTCAAGAGGCCGCGCAGCACCTGGGCCGACGCGATCTGCAGCAGCGCCCGCCCCATGGCCACTTGCAGCCGGCTGCTCTCCGAAACATCCTCCGGAGCCCCGCCGAAGTTCGGCTCGATCGCGGGTTCCAAGATCGACGGATCGAGATCTTGAAAGAAATAGGGAATCCCCACATTGAAAAACTTGGCCGTGATCCAGAGCTTTTCCAGGGTAATGCGCGATATACCGTTTTCGTATTTGTGAATCTGCTGATAGTTCAGGCCGAGGACCTCGGCCATTTCCCGCTGCGTCTTGCCGTTGGTGATGCGGAGATATTTCATCTTCTTGGCGACGTGCAGGTTGATCGCCTTGCCGGCCGGATCCGCGCGCTTTCGCGGCCGAGGTTCGCCGGGTTCGCTCGCGGACCGGCGCCGAGCGGAACCGGCGATCATGCCAGCCGCCCGCGCGTTTCCGCCTCGCCCAAGTCGGCCGGACGGGGCGGCCCGGCGAGCCCCGTCTCGGAGCACTTGGCCGGCCGGCGCCTGATGACCGGGGCGAGGTCCTGCAGGTCGAGATAGACATCGGCCTGGCGCCGCAATTCGTCGGCGATCATCGGCGAGGGCTGGCGATCGGTCGAAATCACGGTGACCCGCACGCCCCGGCGCTGTACAGCCTCGACCAGCCGGCGGAAATCGCCGGCCCCGGAGAGCAGCACCGCTTGGTCGAGATGCGCCGCCGCTTCCATCATGTCGATGGCCAGTTCGACGTCCATGTCGTTCCGGATCCGTCGACGGCCGAGCGCGTCGGTGAATTCCTTGGCGGGCTTGGTTACGACCGTATAGCCGTTGTACTGCAGCCAATCGATCAGCGGCCGAAGCGCCGAATGGTCCCCGTCGTCGAGCACGGCCGTGTAATAGAACATCCGGACGAGCCGGCCGCGGGCGCGGAAGAAGTCGAGCAGCCTCTGGTAATCGATATCGAACCCGAGCGCGCGGGTCGCCGCATAGATATTGGCCCCGTCGATGAAGACGCCGATCCTTTTGACCACGGCCCCGCTGCCGATGCGCCCGGGGCTCTCGAAATCCTGACTATTCATGGGATGCGCCGCTGTTCGGAAAGGAGAAGGGTCGCAATGCAACCGTCGGGACAGGTTACAGACGTGCCGGGGCGTGCGGTTGCCTCAAGGACCAGCGACTCGGGAGACCCTTGCTTCCCGCCGCGGCCGGAAGGAAGTCCGGCCGGCTTCAGCGGGGATCTCAAAAAACTTTAAAAAACATTGGATTTCCCCCGTGCTCGGCTCCTCCAGCCCGGTCCGCTCGGGGAACGCCGGGCAAAGCACGATAGGGTGCGGCGTTGCCTATTCACCCATTGCGCGCATGAGCGGTTGCAAGGGAATGACCGCTGGGATAGGGTGATGCTCGAGGCTACTACCGCGAGCAGGGGGCCGGATGTCCGAAGGGGAAGGGAAGAAGCTGCGCAGTTATCGCTTCGAAGACTATTGGTTGGACGCGTTCACCCGCACCCTCTGGCGCAGCGGCACGCGAATCCCGATGCGTCAGGCGCCCTTCAGCATGTTCGCCCACCTTCTCGGCAATACCGGCCGGCCCATTTCCGCCATCGAATTGGCCGAAGCGGCTTCCGGCCGCAAAATGGTCAAGGCCACCGCCGTTTCGACCCATATCTCGACCATCCGTGCCGCGACCCGGCACGAACTGATCGTCACCATCAACACCCAAGGCCATCAATTCACGGCCGAAGTGGAACGCGTCTACGAGCAGCCGGGCGAAGCCGAGACAGCCGGCCCGCCCGATACCCTGCCGCCGCGGGCGCTGCCCGGAGCCAGCCGCAAGTCGGAACTGACTCTGGCCGTGGACGATACTGCGCGCTACCGCCACATGACGATCGTCGGCCCGGCCGGCATCGGCAAGACCTGGTTTGCGATCGAGATCGGCCATAAGCGCAAGGCCAAGCTCGCCGGCCGGGTCTATTTCGTCGATCTGGCGGCGGCGACCGACGGCGCCACGATCACCAGCACCATCGCGCGGGCGCTGGGCGTGCCGCTGCGCGGGATCGAGGACCCGACTGTGACCATCGCGGCCTGGTTCGGCACGGCCGAGAGTCTGCTGATCCTCGACTCCTGCGACTATGTCGCCGATCCGGTTGCCGAATTCCTGATGAAGTTCCTCGAACTCACCAGCAACGTGACGGTGGTGGCGACCAGCCAGGTGATGCTGAGCATCGGCGATCAGCGGGTGTTCCGGCTCGACCCCCTGATTCCGCGGGAGGCCATCGCCCTCTTCGTCGAGCGCGCCAGCGCCGCCGATCGGGAATTCCAGCGCGACGACAGCAACGCGGCCCTCATCGCCGAAATCTGCCAGCGGCTCGACGGGCTGCCCTTGGCCCTCGAAATGGCGGCAGCTCTGGTGCCGCTGCTCCGCCTCGAAGGGGTCCGCGGCGGGCTCAGATCCCAGCGCTTCGAACTCCTCGACAATGGCGAGCGCCGGGCCGAGCCGCGCCACCGCACGCTCCGCGGCATGATGGAATGGAGCTTCGGCCTGCTGGAATCCGAGGACCGGCAATTCTTCCGCCGCCTCAGCCGCTTCGCCGGCACCTTCTCGCTCGATGCCGCGATCGCCGTCGCCGGGGCGGAAGGCGAGACCCGCGCGGCCGTGACCCGGCGACTGCGCCGGCTGGCCGAACGCTCGCTGGTGATCGTCGAGCGCGGCAAGCAACCGCGCTACCGGCTGTTGGAAACGCCCCGATTCTATGGCGCCGAACGGCTCGAAGAAGCGGGCGAGGCGGAGTCGATCGCCGAGCGGCACGCCCGGTATTACCTCGATTTCCTCGAACCCGCCGACGAAGCGTGGGAGACGATGCCGGACGCCGAATGGCTGGACGGTTACGGCCGGGATTTCGACAATATCCGCCTCGCCGCGGATTGGGCGCTGGCCCAGCCGGAGCGGGTGCCGCTCGCAATCGCTTTGGTCGGCGCGGCCGGACGCCTTTGGTTCATGCACGAGTTGGTCCCGGAAGGAAGGCGCTATTGCGATCGGCTGGTTCCGCTGATCGGGCCGGAGACGCCGCCCGCGCATACGGCGCGGCTGTTGAAACGGAACGCGATGTTGTACCGCTCCGCCGATCGGTTGCGGGCCGTGGCGCTGTTCGAGCGGGCGGCGGAAATCTATCGGGAGATGGGAGACCGGCTCAATCTCGGTTCAGTGCTGGGGTTGATCGGAGGCGATTGCGTCTATCTTGGGAGGTTTGACGAGGCTAGGGCACGGCTCGGGCAGGCGCGCGAGATGCTCGCGGGGAGTATTCGTATCAAGTCTCTACAGAATGTCATGAACGATTTCGGCATGCTCGCCTCGATCACCAACGATACAGCAGAGGCGGCGCAATGCTTGGGGGCGGCACTTGATCTCGCTCGGAAGATGAACGATCGCCTCCGGCAAAATCTTGCGCTCACTAATATTGGAGAACTCGAATTCCGCCGCGACGTAAGCGGTCGTGCAATCGAATATGCGCAGGAAGCTGCGAGCGGTCTTCGGGTCTTGGGAGAGACTGCCCGACTGGGATGGACTTTGGTCAATCTTGCGTCCTATTTGATCATTGCAGGCGATCATGCCGAGGCGCGGACCCATGCTGCCGAAGCGCTGTCACTGCTCCAGTAGGCTGGCGGACACTGGTTGAGGCTGTGCCTGCAAGTTCGGGCACTAATTGCGGCCTTCGAACGTCGTTACGCCGAAGCGGCGCAGGTTATCGGCTGGGTAAATTCCGATTATACTCGCAGTGGCGAAATTCGGGAGCCGACCGAGCAGCTGATTTACGGCCTCCTGTTCAACCAGTTGGAAGCGAACCTCACCGGCGATGATATTGGGGTCTGGTTCGCCGAGGGCGCCCGCTGGAGCGAGGCGCATGCTGCCGATTACGCGTTGCGTCGGATCGTTCCGCCTCGGACTTCCACGTTATGACCCGGCCTTCGCTTCACTTCCTAAGATCTGTTAACCCATCTTCGCCAATTGGCTCTACAGGATCAAATCGAATCAGATAGATAGGGGCCATGAGCAGGCCCATATGGCACTACTTTTGTGTTGGCTGGACGGTGTGCCCGCGCGACGGTGTCAAACGATGG
>Ga0209274_10000042_pt1 | contig 129367 bp, 110 predicted proteins | sample HubBroMetageREF1_FD_188343 | JGI IMG/M metagenome (GOLD analysis project Ga0209274, IMG submission 188343) | Reference soil microbial communities from the Hubbard Brook experimental Forest, New Hampshire, USA - Hubbard Brook CCASE Soil... | ecosystem: Environmental > Terrestrial > Soil >...
TCTGGGAATTCTGCGCGCGCATCTCGATTCGCTGATTTCGCTGCTCGACCGGTTATCGGCTGACCTTCGGCGCCCACCGGCGCGACCGGCGGATCCGGTCAAAGACCCAGAATCGCCGCCGGCGACCGCTAATGCCGCTGCGCTTGCATGTGGAATGGATCCCGAATCAACTGACGTTTCTCGCCCAAGGAGACGGTCCGTTCCTGTTGGCGTACGGAAATGCAAACGCTGTTGGTGCGGAGGCCGACTTCAGCAACATACCCTCGACGCTTCAGGTTGCGCCGGCGGTGGTCGGTTCACCGCGAGTCTTGGGAGGTTCAGGCCGACTGGCCGTCAAGCCCGCCGCGTTCCCTTGGAGGCGCGCGGTTCTGTGGAGCGTTCTGCTCCTGGCGGTAATCCTACTTGCCTGGATGGCATATCGTGTATCGAAAGACTCAAGCCCCTCCGCGGAGCCTCATGACGGCACGTGAGCTTTTCCTGCCCCACTTATCCATCTGGGTTCCACAGTGAGGGCACATCCATCCACCGAACAGCATTTGGGACCTGAACATCGGCTGCCGGCGAGCGGACATCGGCGTCACGCAATTCGGGCACTGCACCAGCTTCAGATTAATCCCCCATCGGCCTTTGCGAAGCGTGCCGACCGCCAGCACACCAACGCCGGCGACAATGACGAAGAGAACCAGGGAAAGCCAAGTTATGTGGTCCATGATGCGGTACACCTCCCTGTGCTTTTGGCTTGCTCTATTGTATCACCCGGCCCCGGTCCCCGTCGGCGCCTGCCGGAGGCTCTACGATTTGCAGGGGCCGGGCCTCGATCTCACGCCACACTGCGGTGCAATAGTCCGAGTCGGGCTTACCCGGCTCGCGGGCGGCCCGCGACTCATCGCATTCCTTTGAGCGGCGGGACAGTTCTTGAATACTCATCGTCGAAAGACTCGACCTTTGGGACAGCGCTTTTCGTTCGGTATGCCTCGTTTTGAAGTAGGCATCGCCTATTGCGACGGCTACCAAAACCGCCAATACGACCATGGCAATGGTGGTGTACTTACGCCGACTTTCGGTCGCCTCGTCTGGCATGGCGTTCAAAGTATAGGCACATGTCGAATGGGATGTGCGGCGCCCGGCGCTTGAGATGATTTCTCCATAAGGATATGGTAGCGCTACCAGAATAAAGAATTCACGGGGGGTCGATGCGGGGAAGCAGTGCAGCAGGTTGGATCGCGGCATCCCTCCTTCCGCTATCCGCAGCGGCAGTGCCCGCCATGGCGCCGGCAGAGCGAGATTTGGTGGGAATTTTCCAAGGCCAGTCCGACGTCGGCAGTGTTACTCCGCCCGGCACAGCCGCCTACGATTCGCACATGGATGTCTACGCGCTGACGTCCGCCGGCGCCAATACCTGGTACCACATCGACGGTTTTCACTACCTATGGAAGAAAGCATCCGGCGATTGGACGCTCACCGCCGACGTCGCCTTTCCACCGGCCGCCTACAGCCACCCCCCGAATCCGCATCGAAAAGGCATATTGATGTTTCGTCAGACGCTGGATGCGGGCGCAGCCTATGCGGCGCTCAGTGTGCACGGCTCGGGCATGCCGGCCCTGCAGTATCGACGGGAGCGCGGCGCGAACACCGAGGATATCGAGCTCAACATCGAACTGCCGAAGACCATCCGAATCGAAAAGCGCGGAGACATCTTCACCGTGTTCCTGTCCGCGGGCGGCGAGCCGCTGCATCAGATCGGCGCATCCACCCGGCTGCACCTGAAGAGTCCTTTCTACGTCGGACTCGGCGCCCTGTCTCACGATGTCGATACCACCGACAATGTTCGGTTCTCGCACGTCACTCTGCAGCGGCCGGCGGCCGCGGGGAACACCCGGCCCATCCTCTACAGCACTCTTCAGACCATACAGATCGAAGATCAGTATCGGCGCGCGACGGTCATCCGCAGCGTTCCCGGGGTCTTACAGTCCGTCCATTGGCGTCCGGAAGGCAAGAGTCTGTATGTCCATGAAGACGGTCAACTGGAGCAGATCGACTATCTGGATCCACCTGCGGGAGCCCCACCGCAGCCGATTGCGGTCGGCAAACTCGTCGATTGCTCGGGTAATTACGGCATTTCTCCCGACGGCCGGTGGTTGGCTGTCAGCTGCGCCGAAGCACCGCGGGGCGAGCATCAGGTGTATGTGCTGCCGGCCGGCGGCGGCGATGCGGCGCGCATGCTCACGCACGGAGCGCAGTCCGGCTACTTCCATGCATGGTCTCCCGACAGCCGCATCGTGGCGTTTACCCGCGGCAGCGCGTCGAAGGCAGACATCTTCACCATCCCGGCATCGGGCGGCGAGGAATCCCGGTTGACGCGCGACACGGTGAACGACGGGCCGGACTTCTCACCCGACGGTCAGTTCATTTACTTCGATTCCTCGCGTTCCGGTTCGACCCAAATTTGGCGCATGCGTCCCGATGGATCTCAGCCGGAGCAAATCACGGACGACGCCGGCCAAAACTCATCGCCCCACATATCGCCCGACGGCAAGAACCTCGCGTTCCTGAGTCAGCCCGGAAACGCCGGTTCGAGGGTGGGCGATGCTGCCCTCAAGATCATGGCCTTCGGCGATGGGCTGATTCGCACGTTGACCTATTTTCAGGGCGATCGCGGCAGCTTCGCGATGTACAGCTGGGGCGATATCAATCACCTGGCCTTCGTCAGCTATCAGATGCTTCAGTAGGAGCGGTGTTATGAACAGCATGATCCCGGCGATTGGGCTTTGCCTGAGTGCCGCCGCCGCAGGTGCGGCGGACCTCCCGCGGCCGGCGATCACCGGCGTGTCTCACATCGCGGTCTACTCAGCCGACCTCGCCAAGAGCGAACGCTTCTATGTCCACGACCTGGGCGCCGTCAAGGGCAGCGATGCGGAGAATGCCGGAGGCGTGCGCTACTACTTCTCACCGGTACAATACGTCGAAGTGTTGCCTTTGCCCAGGGAGCACACCATCAATCGGCTGGACCACGTCGCCTTCGCGACGGCGAACGCCGAAGGTCTGCGCGCCTATCTCGCGGCGCATCGGGTTGCGGTTCCGGGCCAAGTCACGCGCAGCCGGGACGGCACCGAGTGGTTCGAGCTCAGTGACCCCGAGGACAACCGCATTCAGTTCGTACAAGCCCCGGCCCACCCGCCGGCCGTTGCGGTCAATCCCTTGTCCAGCCACATGATCCATGTGGGCTTCATCATCCATGACCGTGCGCGTGAAGATGGATTTTTCCGGCGCGTGTTGGGCTTCAAACCCTACTGGTTCGGCGGGATGCGCGACGACGTACCCACCTGGGTTTCGTTGCAGGTTCCGAACGGCACCGATTGGCTCGAATACATGATCGTGGGCACGCCGGAGGGGCGCGGCATACCGACCGACATGAATCCCGCAGATCTCGGCGTGCTCAATCATTTCTCGCTGGGGGTAGCGAACGCCGAGGCTGCCTACACCTTGCTATGGAACGGCGATCGGCTCGCAGGCCAGACCAATGCGCCGAAGATCGGACGGGATGCCAAATGGCAGCTCAACTTGCTCGACCCCGACGGTACACGAGCCGAGATCATGGAGCTTCACGCCATCGGCAAACCCTGCTGCTCGCCCTTCACCGCGGCGGATCCGCAGGACTAGCTACGCCATTTCGCGAGCACTCATGCGCAACAAAATCGCCCTCGCCGCCCTGGCTTTGTGCTGCGGACCCTGGTCATCGGCCGAGCAATTGCATGTCAACGAGCTCGACTATCTCGAGGCGCAAGGCTTGAGCATCCTCGTGTATCAGAACCAGTTTCACGACGTCTTCCGCGATCAGAAGCTGGGCGGCATCGAAATGATTCTGCACGGCGAGCGCATCGCCACCGACGGCGAGGTGCGATTGTTGCCCGCGCCGGAACAGTGGGACGCGGTGCCGAAGTTCACCCGGCGCCAACATGGCGCGGCTGCCGATCAGCTCATCGCCTACTCCGGCTATCCGGATCAAGACTTAAGCTATCGCATCGAAGTCACCGCCGAGGCGGATGGGTTCCGGATTGCGGTGCATCTCGATCACGCGCTGCCGCCCGCTCTCGTCGGCAAGGCGGGTTTCAATCTCGACTTCCTTCCCACCGCCTATTTCGGCAAGAGCTACTTGTTCGACGATTCACCGGGAATTTTTCCGCGCCACCCCGGCGGGCCCATGGAGCGCAATGCCGACGGAGTGGCTTACCCTGAGCCTCTGGGGTCGGGGCGGCGGATCGTGCTGGCACCCGAGGATGCCCTGACCCGCGTCTCGATCGTCTCGGACGAGGGTACCCTTGCGCTCTTCGACGCTCGCAACCGGGCACAGAACGGCTGGTTCGTGGTGCGAGGCCTGATACCGGCCGGCCGTACCGACAACGCCTTGGTGTGGCATGTACGGCCGAACGTCATCCCGCATTGGGTGCGGGCGCCGGTGGTGTCGTACAACCAGGTTGGCTACACCCCGCAGCGCTCCAAGGTTGCCGTGCTGGAATTGGACGCGCAAACCCACGCGCAGGGGACGGCACGGGTATTGCGCTTGAACGCCGCCGGACAGTATGAGGAGGTGTTCCGCGGCGACATCAAACCCTGGGGCAAGTGGCTGCGCTATCAGTACGCGTTGTTCGATTTTTCGCCGGTGCGCGACGCCGGCGTGTACGCCATCGACTACGCCGGACACACCACCGGTCCGTTTCGCATCGCCGCCGACCTCTATGACAAAGGTGTTTGGCAGCCGTCGCTGGACACCTTCCTCGCGGTTCAAATGGATCACATCAAGGTGCGTGAGAATTACCGCGTCTGGCACGGCGTATCGCACATGGACGACGCGCGTCAGGCACCGGTGAACTACACGCACTTCGACGGCTACTCCATGCCGGCGGTTTCCGATTCGCCGTTCGCCGCGGGGGAACACATTCCGGGCCTCAATGTCGGCGGGTGGTACGACGCCGGCGACTATGACATCCGCACCGAGACGCAGGCGCGGGTGATCACCGAACTTACCCTCGCGCGCGAGACCTTCCATATCGATTGGGACGAGACGACGGTCGATGAAGAGGCGCGGCTGGTGCAAATCCGCAGACCGGACGGTATTCCGGACGTGCTGCAGCAGATCAAACATGGCGTACTCGGGCTGCTCGCGCAGTACGCCGCCTTCGGCCATGCCATACCCGGCATCGTCGAGCCGACGCTCGAGGAGTACACACATTTGGGCGATGCCGCGTCGAAGACCGACGGCAAGATCTACTCACCGGCTCTGGGAAAGCTCGAGACCGACGGGGTTCACTCGGGAGTACCCGACGATCGATGGGCCTTTACCTCGCACACCACGCCCTTGAACTACGCGGCCGCGGCATCGCTGGCCGCCGCGAGCCGGGTGCTGCGCGGATTCGACGATGCCCTCGCGACCCGATCCCTGAATACGGCGATACAGGTGTGGAACGATGAACATAGTCATCCCGCCGTCATCTTCCGCTCGTTCAATACCACCGGCGGCGACCTCGAGGATGAGGAAGCCAAGGCGGCGGTCGAGCTGCTCATCGCCACCAAAGGCCACGCAGCCTATAAGGCTCGCTTGAACGCACTGCTCCCTGCCGTTGAAAGGAATTTCTCAGAACTCGGGTGGACCGCCGCGCGAGCGTTGCCGTTCATGGACGCGGGCTTCAAGAAATCCTTGGAGACGGCTTTGCGGCAGTTCAAGGTGAAACAAGCGGCGGATCTGTCGCAGAATCCCTATGGCGTGCCCATCCGCCGCGGCACCTGGGGCGGTTCCTCCACGGCGGCGGCCTTCGCCGTCCACATGTACTATCTGCACTGCGCCTTCCCCGACATCATCGGAACGGATGAGACGCTGCGGGGGTTCGACTACGTCCTCGGCAGGCATCCGGTCAACAACATCTCCTATGTATCGACGGTGGGCACTACTTCGAAACTCGTCGCCTACGGCAACAATCGAGCCGACTACACCTTCATTCCCGGCGGCATGATTCCCGGCGTGGTGATCATCGAACCCGACTACCCCGAACTCAAGGACCAATGGCCGTTCCTCTGGTACGAGAACGAGTACGTCGTCGACGCGGCCAGTACTTTTATTCTCGCCGCCAACGCGGCTCAGGCGCTGACGCGCTCGAAGCCCTGATTGCCCCGGCGCTCGATTCTTTACGGCGTGGCGGCGTCGGGAATCTTCGCGAGGCCCGCGATCACACAGGCCTCATCCTTCTCGCCTCCCGGCGCTCCGGAGGCGCTCATCGCCCCCACCAACGCCCCATGTACACGAATGGGCAAGCCGCCGGCCCAGGTGATGAGATTGGGATCGCCTTCGACAGCGCCCGGCAGCGGCGGAGACGCAGGGGTCGTTGCGCCCGGGTTCGGCGCAGCGGGTGCGGGCTTGGGTGCCGTCTTGCCGAACTCGCCGGACGACATGCCTGTCTTCACCACCGTGTAGGCTTTTCGGCGGCTGAAATCGACGGTTTCGCTCGGCGCTCCCTGGCTGCGCAACACGAGTCGTGTCGACAGGTCCGCATCGACCACCGTAACCGTCACGGCGTATCCGTGCGCCTTACAGGTGTCGACGGCAACTTGGGCCGCGGCGAGCAGCTGCGAAAACGGCAGCGGAGCAGCCGTTTCGCCGGCGCCGGCAGTGAATGCAACCGCAGCCAGACAGGCCGCGGCGAGAGTTATTCGGTTCATGCAAAGTCCCGTCCAGTTTGCAGGCCAACGCCCGGGGTCGGTTGCGATGATACCCGCTTCAACCCCGCTCACCTATATCGTGCCGCCCGCACTGTAGGACAACCGACGACATCTAGATGCGCGATACGCACGCTCGACACGAGCGCAAAGACGATATGCACCGCGACCGACCCGGTCGACAATCGATTCTGGGCGAAGCCAAAGTCGATTCAACGAGGAGACGAAGATGAAGGTCGTATCAGGATTGCTGATTGTAGGCGCCATGCTCTCAGGCTGTGTTAGTAACAACCCGCCGCCGTCGAGATCGACCACGGTGGTCGTACCACCGAGCTCGGGAACCACGACGGTGGTCGTACCGCAGGACTCGGGAGCCGTGCTCTGCCGCGACGGGTCGCGGCCGCCCTGTTGATGGTCGGCGGCGGATCGGGTCACTCATCAAGTTGAGTGATCCCATCCCATATTGATCATCGATGCGACACAGTCAGGTGGCAGATATGACTGCCAGATCAATACGTTTCTTGCCGAACGGGTAAGCTCAGGCTCAGAGAGAGATGTGCTCATCGATTCTGTGATGGCTTGGGCGTCAGCATGAATTCCCGCGAAAGCCTCCTGCTGCCCGTTTAAAAAGATCGCCATTGCTAATCTCCGTGCTTGTTGCTGCTTGCAATATTTGCACAGGATGCCAACACGCGTCCGTGCGCTGGCGCGCTTAAATCCACCCAGTGTTCGGCGCAGCGTGTGCGGGACGGCAACTTGGGCTGCGGGTTGGAAATCGAGCGCCTGTTCACATTAGCGGGTGGCTACTTTTGTCATGATTTAGCTCAAGGATCCCACAAGGATTGGGGGAATTCTAGAATGATTGACGAAAAGCCTGCGTCGGAAAAACGGAGCCACACCGTTAGCCGCTTTCTCATCGGGTTCATCGCCGCCACCGCGATATGGGGTGCGTTTACCCTGTGGTTGATGTCCCGCGGCGGCCTCTCGAGCGAGCCGGCCAACTCTTCAGTCACCCCGCCGCGAGCGTCGGCGCCCGCCGCCACGTCGGCAACCTCACCCGCGACCGACCAAGCCTTATCAGCGCTGGTGGCGCAGGAGTTGCAAGCGCTCGGCGTCAAGGCGAAAACTGCGGTGCTGCCCTCCGACCGGGCATACGAAGCGGCGCTTGCAATCAAGCACGGCGATTATGAGTCGGCGGGCAAGATCGCTGAGGCCGTTCTGGCAAGCAGCCATATGCACAGTTGGCATTTCTATCCGTTCAACCGGTTCATAAACAGCATCACCCACACCGGAAACGATCCGGTTCTCCTGGAGCACCTGAACGCCTGGGTGGAGCAACATCCGAAATCGGCGATGGCGTACCTCATACGCGCCAAGTACTTCAGTCTGGCGGCTTGGGCTGCGCGCGGCAATGGAAGGGCAGCGAACGTCCCGGCGCGCCTGATGACTTTGTTCGAGGACGACTTAGCGCGGGCGACCGCCGACGTCCGGAAGTCGATCAGCCTGAATCCCGCCAATCCCTGGAGCTACTACTTGCTGCTGGATGTTGCTACGGGCCACACCGATACCCCGAAGATGGAGGCAACATTCCAGTCGGCAAGGAATGCCTATCCGGACTACTACGAACTGTATCGCCTGCGGCTATATTCACTGACGCCTAAACGGGGAGGGTCTTTCGAGGCCATGTACTCTTTCGTCGATCAGAACGCAGGGCGCGCGCAAGACGGCTCTCCATTGAAGCTGTTGTACTTGCAGCTGTACGCCTACCTGGTGGACGCGGCAGCATTCGAATGCGGCTCATTCTCGGATGAGGCGCGCAAGCAGTGCATGAGCGCGGCGCTGCAAAACAGCGTCAGACCCGACTTGGCGGACGGAATGCTGAAGGCATTGAAGCTGTACAAGGCGTCCGACCCGGTTGAGTTCAGCGAAGCGTTGTGGCCGATTCTCCGCTATATGAACGTCTGCGGGTGCGAAGCAACGGCGCTCGGCGCGGTGCTGCAAACCGCGGCCGGCATCATGGGCAGCGACAATCGGATACTGGATGAGCCGGGGCACAACAACTACGTGCTCGATGACATCACCGCGCAGTATTGGGTGCACGAAGGCAACACGGCCAATGCCGACCAGAAATTCAGGGAGGCGCTGAAGGACATAGAGCACAGCGCATTTCCCGTCGAGGAGCAAAAAGACGAAGCCATGGCCGAGGTATATGACGACATGACGAATGTCGCCAATGACAGCGCCCAGTTCCTGAACATCATTGTGTACCACGACGCCGCAAACGCCGTCGGCGGCAGCAATCATGGCGGCATGCCGCATCTGAAATGCTACGCCTACTACCGCATGAAGCGCCTTACTGAGGCAGTGAAGGAGTGCACCCAGCTAATCGACGGCAATAGCGGCTATCTTGAAACGTACTACTACCGGGCGAAGGCCTACGAAGCGCTGGGTCAATGGGACGCCTCGTTGGCCGATTTCGCCCCGATCGCGGAGAGCGCCAACAACTACTATCGCGTCGGCGCAGCGCTCGACATGTCGTTTGACTACGGACAGAAGCAAGACTATGCGGGCGAATTGGCTTTGCTGAACCAGCATGCCTACCTATTCGATCCAATGCTGCAGCCGCCGGAAGATCTTGCGATCAGCTACAACGACCGCTGCTACGCCTACATGAAGCTGGGCGAGCTGCAGAAGGCCCTGAGTGATTGCACGACCTCGCTCAAATATGGCCAAATGCCGGACGCATATCAAAAGCAGCAGCAGCTGATAAAGATGATCGGCACCCAGGCGTCGACGCAGTTATAGCCGGCGGCCGCGACACGCTCGGCGGCGCGTCGGTATGCGGCGGCGCGACTGTCCCGACCTCTCATTGTTTTCAACAACTTACTGCGCCGACGGGTGTCCCCGAGAGAATCCTGAACGCGAGAATTGGCCGTTTCGCGCTACCATATGTCCATGAGCACCGCTGAATCTATCGCGTCGGAAAGAACCGATCGGGCCGTCGCCGGCGGCACCATGAAGGTGCGTATCCTGCGGGCCGGCGTTGACGCTGCGGTCCAAAAAGAGGATCGCGTGGCCGTCGAGGCGCCCTTGGAATACATGCTGCATCATCCGGCGCTCGGCATCGAACCCGTGTCGTTCGGGACGACCATGAGAACCCCGGGGGACGACGAATATCTGGCCGCCGGCTTGCTGTACGGCGAGGGGCTCGTCAACAGCGTGTCCGATATCGAAGCCATTGAATCGAGCACGCGACGGCCGAACGTCGTCAACGTCCGCCTGAATTCCAACGTGCAAATGGAAATGCAAATGGCTACGCGTCGATTCTCCGCCGGCTCGAGCTGCGGCGTATGCGGCACGACTGGCCTCGACGCCGCCATTGCACGAGCGGCGGCCACGCGTATCGCGGATACCGGACCTGTCGAACTAGAGTTGCTGCTGCGCTTGCCTGACTTGATGCGCGCAGGTCAGTCCAAATTTTTCGACACGGGCGGCATCCATGCCGCAGCGCTCTTCGATTTCTCCGGCAACCTCATCACGATCGCGGAGGATGTGGGACGCCACAACGCCATCGATAAGCTGGTCGGCGAGAGTTTACTGGCCGGACGGCTGCCGTTTCGGGAACATATTATTTTACTGAGCGGGCGAGCGAGCTTCGAACTCGTGCAAAAGACCTTGCGCACCGGTGTCGCGGTGCTCGCGGCGATCGGTGCCCCTTCGAGCCTTGCCGTGAATCTTGCTCTCGCCTCCAATTTGACTTTGGTTGGCTTCTTGAGACAAAAGCACTGCAATGTGTACTCGAGCCCGCAGCGCTTAGCCCCTGTGCATGCGTGGTTAGGCGAAGAGTAAGCGGATTTTCCCACCTCGGCTTCAGCCGCTACGGGGTCAGGAGTCGGGGTCGAAGCGCTCGGCATCGGTGTAGCAGAGGTAGCGCCGGTTGGCGGCGCGTCCGAACAACGACATGCGGAGCTGCACGGCGATCCTGTACCCCATGTCCGTCACGCCATTTCGCGTAATGAGGATCGCGATTCCGTTGTAGGCGGCCTTCATTACCATTTCGCCCGTAAGGCGCCCCGTGGTGAAGAGCATCTTGTCGCCGCCCGCGACTCCGTGAAGCGCCATCCATCCGGTTATTGAATCGACTCCGTTGTGCCGACTGACATCTTCAATGCTGACCCAGAGTTCCTCTGCGCTGTACAGGGCGCAGCCATGCACCGACCCCGCGGCTCGATGAATATCGTCGAGAGTGCGTGTGCTCTCGAGTATGCTCAACAGCGTGCTGCGGGAAATCGACGCCGTCCCCTTGTCCGGAAGCACCATCCCCTCGACTGCCCTCATGGCATCGCCAAATGCCGTGCCGAGCGCGCAGCCAATGCGTGCCGCCGGAACTTCGGGTGATTCGAGTGCGCGCTCCGCTAGTCGGGACTGTACGCGGGCAGTGCCGCTGTCCCAATCGACGATGACCGACTCGATCGTGCCGATGTCGCCGATCATGCGTTGATTGCGCAGGTAGCCCAGAACCAACCATTCCGGCGCACCCCCCAGGGTCATCAATGTCACCAGCTCCCGGCCGTCGAACACCACGGTCAGCGGCCGCTCCATCGGAACATGGATGGAGCGCCTCTCACCGCCTTCATCGACGACTGCAACTGTGCCCAGCAGCTCCACGGCGGCATGGCTGAGTCGAGGCGCGCGATCGATGAGTTTCAGCGCTTGTGCCCGTGGACCCAGTACCACGGCTCTGACATCAATAGATTCGATGATTTGCTCCCGCGCCCTGCCGGGCCCTGGACATCACTGGGTATATAATACATTGCGGCGCTTACCCGCCTTAGCCCGAGAAACACTTCGACCCGATGCTGATCACTCCCCAAGCGGCCGACGAAGCCATCCACGGTCATATGCCGCAGTTATTGGCGGAGTTACGCCCCTTATCACAGTGCGTTGGCCGCATTCTTCGTCAGGACGTCCACGCCGAACGCGACAATCCACCCTTCGACCGAGTGTGCATGGACGGTGTCGCGATCAAGAGCGCTGCCTTTCAGGCGGGTATTCGCCGCTTCACTGTACAGGCGACTCAGGGCGCGGGCGCGGCGCCCCTGAGGCTTCAGGATGGCGATCACGCCATCGAAATCATGACCGGCGCCATAATGCCGCATGCAGCGGACGTGATCGTTCCCGTGGAGGAATACTCGCTCGATCGTGGCATCGTCACCCTGAGCGAAAACGTCAAAGTCTCACCGTATCGGCATGTTCAGCGTCAGGGTGAAGACGGCCCTCTGGGCAGCCTTATGATCAAGAGCGGAACACTGCTCGGCCCCCCGGAGATCGCAGTAGCGGCATCTGCGGGCTTGGCGCGACTTCAGGTCAGTGCCGAGCCTGCCTTCATGATCATTGCGACCGGCGATGAACTCATCGAGCCCGGCGAACCGATTGCCGAGCACCAGGTCCGGCTATCGAACGCCTACGCCATAGTTGCCGCCCTGCGCTCGCGCGGCCTTCAGCGCATCGGGCACGATCATATTGCAGACGACGAGACCCGGCTAATCGAGCGATTGGGACTGCACTTGGCGACGCACGACGTGTTGATTTTGAGCGGCGGCGTCTCGAAGGGAAAGTTCGACTTGGTGCCCCAAGTGCTGGTGCAGCTCGGGGTACGCGAAGTCTTTCATGGAGTGGCGCAGCGCCCCGGAAAACCGATGTGGTTCGGCATCGGGCCCAACGGTCAGTCGGTTTTTGGACTACCCGGCAATCCGGTATCGACCCTGGTATGCCTGATTAGATTCGTAATCCCAGCCCTCATCGCCGCCGCGGGCGCCGCAAGGCTCTCCCAGGAGCGCCTGGCATTGAGCGCGTCCGTCAGCTCTGATCTGCCGTTGACCCTGTTCATGCCGGTATCGGTAGTGCCCGACCAGTGGGGTCGCGTCTGGGCCAAGCCGCGGCCCACCAATACATCGGGCGATTACATCAGTCTCGTCGGAACCGACGGATTCGTCGAGCTTCCGGCCGGGCCCAACACCTACCCCAAAGAGTTTGTCGCGAACATCTATCGTTGGTAAAGGCTCAGGCGGTCTGCTTCAATTTCCAGCCAGGCCGCACGAAATGGCAGGTGTAGCCGTCCGGATACCGTTCCAGGTAGTCCTGATGCTCGGGCTCGGCCTCCCAAAAGTCACCGGCCGGTGCGACCTCGGTCACCACCTTGCCCGGCCATAGACCCGAAGCATCGACGTCCGCGATTGTGTTTTGAGCGATTCGCTTTTGTTCATCGCTGGTGTAGTAGATCGCTGATCGATAGCTGGGTCCGGTGTCGTTGCCCTGGCGGTCCCGTGTACTCGGGTCGTGGATCTGGAAGAAGAATTCGAGTATTTGACGGTAGCTGAGTTTGGCGGGATCAAAGATGATCTCGATGGCTTCAGCGTGGGTGCCGTGATTGCGGTAGGTCGCATTGCGCACATTCCCGCCCGTGTAACCGACCCGGGTCGACACGACCCCGTCATAGCGGCGAAAGAGATCCTGCATGCCCCAAAAGCAGCCGCCGGCAAGCACCGCTCGTTCCTCGGTCATTGACTACCCTCTCTTATCAAGTGATTAGCCATTTTACGCTACAGAGGGGTCGAACCGCGCGAGTACTTGTCCTGGTCGCCGGCCTATGCCGTCATCTCCGCCGGCAGCAAGCGGTCATATTCCCGCTTCACCACCGCGTAACATTCGCAGGTTCGCGACTCCAATCCCGCGCGATCCAGCACGGTGATATGACCACGCGAGTACCGAATCAGCCCCGCCTTCTGCAGGTTGACCGCTCGCTGCGTCACCGCTTCGCGACGCACGCCCAGCATGTTGGCAATGAGTTCCTGGGTCATCACCAGCTCACAACCCTCCAGCCTATCCAGGCTCAGCAACAGCCAACGACAGAGCTGCTGATCCAGCGAATGATGCCGATTGCACACCGCCGTCTGCGCCGTCTGGGTGATCAACGCCTGTGTATAGCGCAGCAGCAAGTGCCGCACCGGTCCGCCGCGATTGAATTCCGCCTTTATGAACTCGGCGTCGAGACGGCAGCCGAAGCCGGCGCTTTGCACCACGCCGCGGCTGGGAGTCGATTCCCCGCCCATGAACCGCGAGATTCCGACGACACCTTCATTGCCGACCACCGCGATTTCCGTGGAGACCCCGTCTTCCATCGCATAGAGTAGCGATACGATGGACGTGGTGGGAAAGTAGACATGGGGTAGCGTCACTCCCGGCTCATACAGCACCGAGCCCAGGGGCATTTCCACGCGTTCGAGCAGGGGCGACCAGCGAGTCCATTCCTCGTCAGGCAGGGAAGCCAGCAATTGGTTCTGTCTCGGTCCGGTGACGATCACGCCCGACTCTCGCGCACTGGCGCGGCTGCCAAGCTCAGCTTGGCCGACATATGGTGCATCTCCCTGCTCCATTTGTGCAACAGCTATCCCTCGCTTCTCGAACCATCCTCTACACGGCAAAGTTTATCATACCGGACGGGAACGACTGTCCGGTACCGCACATAAGACGGTTGGCCCGTGGCGCCGCAGCATTTACGCGTCCGCGGCAGCGACTCGCTGAGCACGCAGCCCTGCATTTCGCCGCAGTCCCCTTGATTTACAATTACCTACGCTCTCACGGAGCATAATGGTGCAGGTCGAGGGTCGATCTCGGGAATGAACTATGGGGTCAGCGAAAACACAGCCTAGCCCGCTGCGGCCCGCGCCGCAGTGCGCACGCTCCGTCAAGGGCTGGGTCAATTATATCGGCGGCATGGCACAGCGGCCGCGTTACTACGCCAATGATCATTCCCGGGATATTCTCGAGCTCGATCCACGCGAGATCGCCGTCGAAGATGCGCGCGTACGCATCGAGGCTCCCTCTCTTGCCCGGGAAGGCTTTGAACTGGTGGGGCACACAAGTGACATCGAGGACTTCAAGGATGCCGCGAAGGTTGCCGAGCTCCATCCCAGCGAAATTGAACAGCTGTTGATGAACGTGACCGGGGCCGACCGTGTCGTCGTGGCCAGCCCCGGTGTGTTGAGATTCGGAGAAGGGTCGAAGGATGCCGGCAAGTACTCGAATTCGTTGCCCGCCCGGTTCGTGCATGTCGATATTTCCGACGCGACGGCCGAGCAATTCGCACATCGTTCGATGCCCAACATCGCCGGGCGCGCGCTGCGGCGTTTCGCCCATTACAACGTGTGGCGTGCCTTGTCCCCTCCTCCGCAGGATATTCCCTTGACCGTATGCGATGCGCGCAGCGTCGCACCTGCGGATCTGCTTTGTGCCGATGCGGTTTTCGATGTAGAGGGCAAACCCGAATGGTCCTTCGAAGGATGGGTTGTGCGGCACAATTCAGAGCATCGCTGGTGCTACTTTTCGGGCATGACTCGCGACGAGGCACTCATCTTCAAGACCAACGATTCGGATCCGGCGCAGCCGCATTGCGTTCCCCATTCGGCTTTCGACGACCCATCCTGTCCGAAGGGTGTTCCCACGCGTGCCAGCATTGAAATGCGGGGGATCGCATACTGGTTTGATTGAAGCTACGAGTGCGGCGCGCGCCGCTCATAACCACTTCCCTTGCTCGATTACTCGCTGGGCACGAAAATCCAGAGCAGTACATACACCAGCAGGCCGACACCCGCGCAAATGAACAGTGCGGCGAAGAGCAGCCGCCACGCCCAGGATTCCATCCCGGTCGATCGTGCAATTCCGCCGCATACGCCGCCGAACCACCGGTCGGTGCGGCTGCGTCGAAAGGTATTTACAGTGGACGCAAGCGGGTCACTGGAGCGCGCCTGCCCGGTGCTCAGCAGCAGTTCCTTGGCGCGTTTGAACTCCTCCTCCGTCAAGCCATTGTTTGCGCGCAGTTCCGCCAGTTTGCTAAGTTCATCCGCAAGCGCCATAAAGAACTCCTTGAGAAACCTGTATAGACCTACAACACCTACAACACTGCAAGCGAGGAAAAGTCGCAGGGCCGCGACCGAGCTGCCATTCAGGCGAATGTAAGAATAACAAGCTCGCGAAGAGAATCGCCCGAATCGCGGTGGAAGTAAATCGAGGCGCCGCGTAACATCACGCGCCTGTTGCCGGCGCCGGGAATATCAAATGAAATTAGATGTTTTGGTTTTGGTTTTATGCGGTTTGACTCCTGCTATCGCCCTGGCTGACGATCCGCCGCCGCCGCCGCAAGATGTGTGGACCGGCAAGGGTCAAGCGGGGTATGTGTCTTCGCAAGGTAATTCGGACGCAAAATCGGCAAACGCCGCCATCGATGCGGCATTTTTGGACGGGCCTTGGAAGCATGCCTTTCACCTAGGCGGCTTGTATGGGGAGAGCGCCGGTATCGTCTCCGCGGAGCGCTGGGATACGAGTTGGCAAAGCAACTACGATCTAACCCCGCAGCTATATACGTTCGGGGGCTTGCGCTATCAGCGCGATATGTTCAGCGGTTTTCAGTACCAAGAAAGCCTCACGGGCGGTTTGGGCTATAAGATACTGGATACCGACACGACCAAATTGGACGTACAAGCCGGCGCCGGCTACAAGAGGCTGCGTCCGGAGGATTTGATCAAAGATACCGACGGGGCGGTTGTGCAGCGGATCCCGCTGACCGCCGAAAGCGGCGCGATCGGTACGCTGGGAGTGAATTATTCGCAAGCCCTCACCGGTACCACGACGCTCACCGACAAACTGCTCATCGAATCCGGTTCTAGCGATACTCTGACGACGAACGCACTCGCAGTAGCGGTGAAAGTCTCCGCGAAGCTTGCACTTTCCGTGGGCTACACGGTGACGGATAACTCCAAGCCGCCGGCGGGATTGAAGAGGATCGATACGCTGGAAACGGTCAATCTGGTCTACGCGTTCTAGCCAAAACCGCCATATCCCGCAATATTACATTCTGTGGGATACGCGCGCGCGTCTCGGCAGCGAGCATTCTTGATGCTGTGAGTGCGTCCGTGGCATCCTGTTACGCGCCTACGAGATTGTTGGAGGCTTCATACCGTGACGAACATGCGCACGCAAACTGCCAGAGACACCCTCGCGAAGTGCCTGGTCCTATCCCTGCTGCTGAGTGCTGCATCGCTGGGTCAGAATCAGAGTTTTCACGGTGCACCGGCTTCAGCCAGGACCGAGAAAAGTTCCTACCAGGGCCAAAACTTGAGCGTGGGCAAGACTGCGTTTGAACACAATTGCGCGGCTTGCCATGGCGCAATGGGAGACGGTTCGGGAAACATACCCTCTTTGGTCAGCGGGGCGGCGCAAGGGGCCAGTGACGGCGAGCTCTTTTGGTACATCACCCAGGGTGACGTCAACAATGGCATGCCCTCCTGGAAATCTCTACCCGAGGAGCAGCGCTGGGGCATCGTCAACTATGTTCGCGTCCTCGGCGCCTCCAAGCCGGGCTCTCCGCGGATACCGCTTTCGTCCGAGGACGCGGTTGCCGCCGGCATCAACGCGCCCCCGCCGAGGGCTCCGTTTACCGATTACCGTTTTGAGAAACCCGGCACGATTCGTAAAATCACGCTCGGGGATTTACCCGTTCCGCTTGCAACCACATCGGCCGGCAATAGCCCTCAGGTGGTCGCACGCCCGGAAAATGCCTGGCCGAAGGTCCCCGCCGGCTTCAAAGTCGAGCTATACGCAACCGGCCTCGATCAGCCGCGGCTGATTCGCACCGCGCCGAACGGCGATTTTTTCGTCGCGGAAAGCAATCTGGGTGAAGTCCGCGTGTTCCGCGGAATCACAGCCGAAGGCAAGCCGAAGCGATCGGCCACGTTCGCCACGGGCTTGAAACGGCCGTTCGGAATCAATTTCTACCCGCCTGGCCCCGATCCGCAATGGGTCTATGTCGGCAACACCGATTCGGTAGTGCGCTTTCCCTATAGGAACGGTGATTTGCAAGCCCACGGTGCGGCCGAGCATATCGCGGACTTACCGAGCGGCGTCGGTCATTGGACGCGTGACATTCAGTTCAGCGCCGATGGCAAGAAGATGTTCGTGTCGGTCGGTTCCGGCTCGAACATCAACGACCCGGATACCACTCCCGAGGAGAGGGATCGCGCCGACGTCCTGGAGTTCAATCCTGACGGTTCGGCGATGCGCGTGTACGCCTATGGCATTCGGAATTGCGTTGGGCTCGCGATTCAATCGGCGACCGGTGCGTTGTGGTGTTCGGTCAATGAACGCGATGGGTTGGGCGACGACCTCGTCCCCGACTACATTACCCGTGTGCAGGACGGCGGCTTCTACGGCTGGCCCTGGTGGTACATGGGCAAACACCAGGATCCGCGCCACGTCGGAAAGCATCCCGAGCTCAAGGATAAAGTCATAACGCCCGACGTCATCCTCCATCCGCACAACGCATCGCTTCAACTGACGTTCTATGATGGCAAGCAATTCCCGGCGGAATATCGGGGCGACATTTTCGCCGCCGAGCATGGCTCCTGGAATCGATCAGTCCGCGTCGGCTATGAGCTGATTCGTGTGCCGCTTGACGGGTCCGGACACGCGACCGGCGCATACGAGGACTTCATGACGGGTTTCGTCGTGGATAATGCGCATGTTTGGGGAAGGCCGGTCGGAGTCACGGTGGCTCCCGACGGTTCGCTGCTGGTGACGGATGACGGATCGAAGTCGATTTGGCGGATAAGCTACACAGGCGTGCAGGGAGCCAAGTAGTCAGCCTAGCGGCTCAGAATCACATTCTTTGATGCTCCGACGCATTAATTCGGCAAATCTTTCCGCCTTCACCGGACGGCTGAAGTAATAGCCTTGCGCCTCTGTGCAGTCGTGTTCTTCAAGGAACAGAAGCTGTTCGCGAGTTTCCACGCCTTCCGCCACTACTCGCATATGCAGGCTCTTTCCCATGTTGATGACGGCTCTAACCACGCTGGCGTCGTCCGCGTCCGTGGCGAGATTTCGCACGAACGACCGATCGACTTTCAACGCATCGATCGGAAACCGCCTCATGTAGCTCAAGCTCGAATAGCCGGTTCCAAAGTCATCGAGCGCGAGCTGGACCCCGAGTTCCTTCAGTGCGCCGAGAACGACCGCGGTCGGCTTGGAATCCTGCATAAGGAACGTCTCGGTGAGCTCCAATTCGAGGTGCCGTGCATCGAAGCCAGTCTCGCTCAGTATCGTCCCGACTTCGCCCACGAATTCCTTCGAGCGCAGCTCCACAGCCGAAATATTCACAGCGAGCCTGATCGGGGGCAATCTTGCATCCTGCCAAACTCTGGCTTGCCGGCAGGCCTCACGTAGCGCCCATTGGCCGATCGGCACGATCAAACCGGATTCTTCGGCTATCGAGATGAACTCGTCAGGAAGCACAGATCCGAGAATCGGGTGCTGCCAGCGAATCAGTGCCTCGACCCCGGCCATGACGCCGGTCGCCACATTCATGATCGGTTGGTATTGCAGCTCCAGCTCATGCCGCTCGATCGCGTGCCGCAGGCTGCTTTCCAGCGATTGCCGCTCGGTTGCGCTCGAATTCAGATCCGCTCGATAGAACTGATAGCTGTTACGTCCGCGATCTTTGGCTTCATACATGGCGGAATCCGCATGCTGAAGCAATGTCTCTATGTCGCCGCCGTCTTCGGGGTAAACGCTGACGCCGATACTTGCAGTCACATGCAACTCGTGTGAATCCATGACGTGGGGTACTCTCATCGCCTGGAGCAACTTTTCCGCGCAGAATGCGGCGTCTTGTGCACGCGTCATTTCCGTCAACACGATCACGAACTCATCGCCGCCCAGCCGGCTCACTGTATCGGACTCCCGCACGCAATTGCTCAGGCGCAGCGCGGCGGACTGTAGGAGGTGGTCACCGACCAGGTGCCCCAGAGAATCGTTGATGTTCTTGAAGCGATCCAGGTCCAGATAGAGCACGGCCAACCGAGCGTGACGTCGTCGTGCTACGGTAATCGCCTGGGTAAGGCGGTCATTCAGCAAGGCTCTGTTGGGTAGTTCGGTCAGGCTGTCGTGCTGCGCAAAGTAGGCCAGCTGGAGCGCCAAGGCCCGAGCTGTGCTTACGTCATGAAATACCATGACTGCGCCCATCACCCGGCCGCGGCGGTCGTGGATGGGTGCAGAGGAATCTTCGATGGACGATTCAATGCCGTCGCGTCGGATCAAAATACAGGTCGGCGGGAGCCCGACGATTCTATTTTGCTCAGCCGCCATCGACATGGGATTGGGTATGGTCGCCCGAGTCTCCGAGTCGATAATCCTGAAAACCGCTTCCAGAGGACGGCCAATCGCCTCGGCTTTCGACCAACCCGTCAATCGTTCGGCTATGATATTGACGTAGCTGACGCGACCATTGATATCGGTGCAAACGACGGCATCGCCAATCGAATTGAGCGTGACCTCTGCTCTCTCCTTTTCGTCAAACAGCGCTTCCGCGATCGCTGCTCGATCGATCACCGCGGCAAGAGTCTTCGGCAAGACGTAGTCGTCCAGGCGTTCTTTCAATAGAAAATCCTGTGCGCCGCGTTGGATGGCCGATTTCGCAATCTCCGCGTCCCGCAGTGAGCTAAGGATGACTATGGGTATATGTGGAATCGCAGCAAACAGTCGATCGAAAGTTTCGATGCCGACGACGTCGGGTAATCGCAGATCCACCAGCACGGCGGAGATGCCGCTGGTTTCATGATGCTTCTGTTTGCCGATCGCGGCCAGGCGTTCCAGACCGAGTGCGCAAGTGGCTACCCATTCGAGGTGGAACTTGCCGCCCCCCGACCCCAACAGCGCATCTCGAACGACCTTCGCGTCCAGTGCGTCCGCTTGAATCAAGAGAATATTCTTCGGCATGGTCTATGCCCGGCAATGGTTCTGACGTCCGCATTAGCGCATGCAGTTTCGGTTTCGGTCTGTACGCTGCCGCACTCATACCGTCGTTCGTTCGCGAAACTGCCGGGCCTGACGCCGGGAGATCTCGATCTCGCGGCCGTCGTTGAGCTGAACATGTAGCCGGCCGCCAACGCCTAAATCCACACCGCGAATAAATTCCAGATTGATGATCTGCTGCCGGTTCGCGCGGAAAAAGCGCTGTGGATCGAGCTTGCTTTCGAGAGCTGCGAGCGAGCGCGCCAACAGCGGGCGCTCATCTCCCCACTGCATCCGGACGTAGCTGCCTTCCGCACTGAACACGCTGACGTCGCGCAACGGGATGAACCAGCAGCGCGGGCCGTCGCGGACGAAGAGTTGCTCCAGCGGAGAGTCCCTGTGGGATTCCGGCCTCCCGGCGATCGGTATCGCCCGCAGCCTATCCAGAGCCGCGGCGAGCCGCTCGGGCTCGATGGGTTTCAACAAGTAGTCCAATGCATTCACGTCGAATGCCTTGACCGCGTAACTATCGTAAGCACTGGTGAAGATGATGCGAGGTATCCGTTCGAGTTTCGCCAACAGATCAAAACCGGTTCCTCCGGGCATTTGGATGTCGAGAAACACGACTCCCGGTGCCAGCGATTCAATGCGCTCCTGCGCCTCAGCGATGTCTCCCGCCTCACCTACGATTTGAATTGACGGGTGAGCAGCCAGGAGCCGGCGCAATTCCCGCCGGGCGAGGGGCTCATCATCCACAATCAGCGTTTTCATGCAGGGAGGCGAACTTCCGCGGTCGCTTCGCCGGGGCGCGACAGGTCGAGGTGCAGACTCGCCCTGCTGCCGAACAGCAGCCGCAGGCGCTGCGCCGAGTTCCTGAGTCCGGTGCCTTGCGAGGGCGGCAACGGCGTGTTGTTAGGACGGGGATTGAAGATCTGAATGGAGAGCTCTGCGTTGACGACATGTGCCTCAATGCGCAACGTTCCGCCCTGCCTGAGTTCGGCTATCCCATGCTTGATGGCATTCTCGATCAGCGTCTGAATCAGCATCACCGGAACGCGTGCCTGCATGGCTTCCGGTCCGATATTGCGCACGATGTTGAGCCGATCAGCGAGGCGCAGTCCCTCGAGTGCCAGGTAGTCGTCCGCCATCTCGAGTTCACGCGCCAAGCTGACCAGTTCCTCGTCACTCGAGACCAGAGTGTAGCGCAGCGTGCGCGCGAGTTGCGTGACCGCATGCTGCGCGCGCACCGGCTCGTCCGCGATCAGCGCGCGTACGCCGTTCAGCGCATTGAAGAGAAAGTGCGGATTGAGCTGGGCCTTGAGAAGCCGCAACTCTGCGCCATGCAGTAACTGCGCGAGTTCGGCCTGACGCACCTGCGCGGCATAGCGATGACGCTGCACGGCAAGGCCAAGATACAGTCCGACCCATATCAACGTGACGATGAGGGAATTGACGAATTGATTGATGAGTTGGCCGTTCGGTGGAAGTCTTCTATAAAGAGCGCCGAGAATCGGCGCCACGGGTGTGTTGTATTCCGTCAGTGACAGCGAGATGGTTATGACGTCGAGCGTGGCGGCCAATAGCGCGGTGGCGATGAGCATCCTGATCAGCAGCGCCCTGGGTGGAAGCGAAAGCCATCGCCTGCCTCCGATGATCCAGCGCAGCATATGCGTCAACGCAAAGCCGCTGATGCAGAAACCACCCCAGAGAACTGCAGCACTGCTCCATGGCTCATCGGCAAAGATAACTTCCCCCGAAGCTTGCGCCCAGAAATACAGACCCCAGCCGGCGATCTGCAACGCCCAGTAAGCTACGCTGATCGCAACTCCCGGGCGCGCACTTGGCTCGGGAAGGTTTGTGACAGAGTTGAGCATGCATGGTGATCCTTGCACGATCGGGGTAATCCTTCCACTCAACGAGCAGCTCGGCCGCGACGGCAAAGCGCGCAAATTCACCGCCTAATCGCCGGTCGAGCCGCTGGGCATGCCAATTCGACCGTTCGACAATCTTTTCGGGCGCCATGCCCAACCCCGCCTAATCTGATGCCGTCGAAACCTCCCGTGGAGAGACGCCATGGCGTTGAATCTGTCGTTGGTATCCCGAATCCGCTGGCTCATTCTCGCCCTGACCGTGCCGGGTGCCTCATGGGCTGAGGACCTTCGGATCGCGCACGTAACGGTCGTGTCGCCCGAGAGAAGCAGTCCGTTGCATGACGCCGTCGTACGAGTGCACGATGGCCGCATCGTCGCAATCTCCCGAACCGGCGACGCCGCCGGTCGGTCGAGCAGGGATACGATTGCTCTGGATGGTTCAGGGCTGTTTCTGGCACCCGGCTTGATCGACAGCCATGTTCACCTGGGTGAGATCCCCGGCATGACACTCGAGCAAGAAGCCCGGCATCCGGATATCGCCAGGGGCGCTCGGGATCAGATTCCGCGCAGCTACCTGCTGTACGGCTTCACCACACTGATCGATCTGATCTCGACGCCGCAAGCCATGCAGCGCTGGAAAAGCCACGACATCGTTCCGGACACGTACTTCTGCGGTGGCGCCGCCCTGATGGATGGCTACTCAATGAACTACGCGCCGAAGCCGCAGCGCTATCAGGCTTGGCCCTATATGCTCATCGAGTCCGGCATCCAGGCACCCGGCGGGATCGACCCAGCAATGCACACGCCGCAGGCCGTGGTCTCAAGAATGAAGGCCGACGGCGCGATCTGCGTGAAAACCTTCTTTGAGCGCGGCTTCGGCGGGGTCCGGGATCTGCCGGTGCCGAAGCTCGAAACGATTCGCGAGGTCGTGAAGGCCGCGCACGCGGCAGGAATGCCCGTGTTGATGCATGCGAATTCAGACGAGGCTCAGAGGTTCGGGCTCGATGCGGGCGTCGACATCATGGCCCATGGAATGTGGAATTGGTATCAGCAGCATTCCACAACGACCGAGGTCACGCCGGGCATCAAGCAGATATTGGACGACGAACTCGCGCACAACGTTGGCTGGCAACCGACGATCCAGGTGCTCTACGGCATCAAGGATCTCTTCAGCCCTTCGTTTCTCTCAGACCCGCGACTGCCGCGCGTTCTGCCATCGGACTTGATTGACTGGTATCGATCTCCCGAGGGCCAATGGTTTCGAGGAGTGATCTCAGAGGACTTGAAGTTGCCCGCCAACGCGAACCCGGCTGACCCCGAACTCATCATCGACAAGGGAATCGGCCAGGCCATAGATCGTGGCACCCATGCGACAGCCTACCTCGTCGCACGACACGGCCGTATCTTGTTCGGCACCGATACACCGAGTGCTCCCACCTACGCCAATCCGCCGGGTCTCAACGGGTGGCTGGAGATGCAGCGGCTCATGGACGCCGGAGAGACTCCGGCGCAGATCTTCAAGTCCGCGACACTGACCAACGCACGGGCACTTGGACTGGATCGGGACATCGGTACCGTGCAAGTCGGAAAACGCGCCAATTTGCTGCTGCTCCGGGAGGATCCGACGCAGACGATCAACGCCTATGCCGGGATCTCGAAGGTGATACTCAACGGCCGCGTATTGGATCCATCCGAGTTGGAGGCTAATACCGCGCGCTTAGGCTCGGAACATGCGAGATAACCTCATAACCTATTTCTATCTTCTTGATTTTAAAAACCTCATGACTGGACGAGGTGCCCGGATCGTTCAGGCCGGGGGCGGCCCGCTCACCGCCCCCCGTCGCCTCGTAATTTCGGGTATTCAAGCGTTGGGCCTCCGGCAAGCAGTATTGGCGGGTGCGGGTGGCTGAAATATCAGGTTACGGTAGAATTCGCCCTCCCATCTTGTCCGGAACGGCTTGAGATATGAACGATCAGACATCGAGTCCCCGGTCAACCGTTGCCAGAGAATCTGAAATCGAATCGCTTGCGCGCGAAACGGGCACCCCTGTTGACACGGTGCAGGAAATCTACCAAATCGAGCGCGACAAGCTCGAACGCACGGCGCGTATCAAGACCTACGTTTCTGTGCTGGCTCACCGGCGCGTCAAGGCTCTCCTGCATATCGAGCGCGGAAACCGTCATTGAGTGCGGACGGTCAGTAGACCGTTTTGACCGCTGCGCTGAACGAATATCCCACACCGCGTTCGGTGAGGATGTACTGCGGTTGAGAGGGGTCAGTTTCGATCTTGCGGCGCAGCCGCAGCACTTGGACGTCAATGGAGCGGTCATAGACCTCATTGTCGTACACGCGGCTGGCTTCCAGCAGCTGATCCCGAGTCAGTATCCGTTGTGGAGCGGCCAGTAATGCGGCAAGTAGATTGAATTCCCCGTTGGTGAGCTCGAGCCGTTGTCCCGGGTGCTTCGTCAGCCGCCGCGTGCGCAGGTTCAGCTCGAACTCGGCAAAGCGGTAGGCACGAACGTCTTTCTGCCTCGCCTCGGTCAACGCCGCCCCTTTCGTCCGCCGCAGCACCGTCCGAATCCGCGCCAGCAGCTCCCGGGGACTGAACGGCTTGGTCAGGTAGTCGTCGGCGCCGAGTTCAAGTCCCATGACGCGATCGGCTTCATCGTGTACACCGGTGAGCATGATGACGGGTATCGCCGACTCCTCGCGCAACTTGCGGGCCAGCGTCATCCCGTCCTCACCCGCCAGACGCAGGTCGAGCACCACAAGATCGATCGCGTGCTCGCCGAGGGCGGCCGACATTTCCTTGCCGGTCGAGGCCACGCTGACGCGCAGCTCGTTCTGTGTGAGGTAATCCTGTAGCAGGTTGCGAATCTGAGGGTCGTCATCGACAACCAACACGTGCGGCTGGATGGTCTCAGGCATGCCGATTCTCCGAGGCCAGGCACCATGACTCTAGCATTTGGCGGAGGAAACGGCGCGGGCGAGCGCCTCGGCCAAATCCGCGCGCTGAAGCGGTTTATGCAACACCTCCTTGACGCCGATGGCAGCTGCCCGCTGCGCCAGGGCTGCGCCACCGTGGCCGCTCATGAGAATCACCGGAACAGCCGGCCTCAGGAGTCGGATCTCGCGAGCGAGCTCGGTGCCCACGAGCTCGGGCATCGCCTCATCGGTAAGAATCAAATCGAAGCGCTCGGGTTTGGATCTAAACACCTGCAGCGCCGCACGGCTCGACTCAAATCCCACCGGCTCGTAGCCGAGCCCGGCAAGCATTTCTTCCGCGAGCGTAACCAGCATCGGTTCGTCATCGACGATCATCACCGTTTCACCGCGTCCGCGCGGGAGTTCGCGCACCGCTTCGACGGCGGGCTTTGCGACTTCCGTCGTGGCCGGCAGCCAGATCTCAAAGCGAGTGCCCTCCCCCAGCGTCGACTTGACATCGATCGCACCGCCGAGATCACTCACGATTCCGTGCACCAGCGATAGGCCGAGCCCGGTACCTTTGCCGACACCTCTGGTAGTGAAGAACGGATCGAATATGCGCTCGACCACCTCGGGTGGAATGCCCACTCCCGTGTCAGCAATCACGAGGCGGATGTAGGGTCCGGGCGAGAGGATCCCGCGGGATACCGAACGCGCCTCGGTCAAATCGGCGCGTTCGAGAAGCACGTTGAGTACGCCGCCGTGCTCCATGGCATGCACGGCGTTCGTGCAAAGATTCATGGCGACCTGATGCAACTGGGTCGAATCGCCGATGAGCGCGGCATCACCGGCGATGAGGGTTTTCTCCAGCCGGATGTCGACGGGCAGCGAAGCCGCGATGAGCTCCAGAGTCTCTTCGATGACCGATTGGACCCGTACGTGAGCGCGTTCACCCAGGCCGCTGCGGCTGAACCCGAGAATGCGATCGACCAGCGCCTTGGCACGCTCGGCCGCATTCATCACATTGTCAATGTAGCGCCACATCGGGGTGTCCGGCGCAGACTGCTGCTGCGCGAGTTCCCCGTAACCCAGGATTGCGCCGAGTATATTGTTGAAATCATGGGCAATGCCGCCCGCCAACGTACCCATCGCCTCCATCTTTTGCGACTGGCGCAGTTGCGCCTCGCTGGCGCGCAGCGCACGCTCGCCCGTTTCAATGCGGCGCAGTTGGCGCCACAACAACCCAACTCCCACGAACCCCAAGAGGGCAACCACCGCGCTGCGCGCCGCCAGCCGGATTGCTTCATCGTGCCACGACCGCAACGCCACCGCCTCCTCGCGCGTGACGGCAAGAAAGAGGGGTGTGTCCCGGACGCGCGCCACCGCAATGAAATCCCGCTTGCCGTCGATCGGATTGGTGAGGGGGCTTTCGGCCGCTCCCAACGAGACAAGCTGCGGGAATTTCTTCTCGATTGCATTGGGATCCGGCGGATCGCGCATGAGCAATTGGCCGTTGTCGCGCAAAAGCTGCACAGCACCCCCGCCACCGAGGGTGACGGCGGCGTAGAATCTCTGGAGATCCTCGAGGTTTACGATGGCTGCCACGACGCCGGCGAACGCCCCTGTCTCGTCCTCCAAGCGCCGCGACAAGAAGATCCCGGGGCGCCCCTCGGAGCGAGAAATCAGCGGTTCGCTCATGAACAGGCCCGCCACCGTACGGTCTCGTTGTGCGATGAAGTAAGAGCGGTCCGACACGTCGAGATCGGGAGGCGAAGATCCGCGTGAGCGGTGCCTCTGTATGCCTTGGGCGTCGGTGATCGTGATCAAGCGTATCTGCCTCACCCCCGCGGATCGATTCGCGAGGATTTCGTCCAGACGCTCAGGGGCGATTTTCCTGCTATCGCTTTGATACCAACGAGCCGTATCGCGCAGCGTTAAATCGACGCCCTCGAACGTCCAGGCGGTTTGTTCGGCCAGCGCCGTCGCCACATTGGCGATCTCGCGGTGCGTAGCCGCCAGTGTGCTTCCATAGGATCGCCAAGCGTCATAGGCCGATGAACCGGCGAACGCTATGACTACCAGCACCCCGAGTATGACGATTCGCAGCCGCAGCCGCTTGAACCGCAGACCGGCCGGTTGGGCGATTGGGTCTGAGTTTTCGATCATGCCTCGCCTACCTACTCAATTGGCAGGATCGATGATAGCGCTTACTGCCGCGAGCAGCGCATCGCGGGTTAACGGCTTGGCGATGACCTGGGCGACACCGAGTACCTGGGCGGTGGTGCCGACGGTCGATAGATCGGCGCGAAATTGAGCGGAAATCGCAATGATCCGCGTTCCGGGATATGCGGCGCGAATTTTATCGGCGCCGCGCGACCCTGCATGCTTCGGCATTTCAATGTTCACGATCACCAGATCCGTTGCAACGTGAGGCGGGGGGTCGCAGGGCGAGACCGCACTCACGCTATAGCCCGCGCGGGTGAGCCACTCCTGGAGGAGCCCACGCATAAGATCATCTGCTTCGTATATCACGATCGAGGACATCGGCCCTAGCGTCTCAGAGAATGAGCGCGCGCCGATGTTGAGGTACGGTCCCCAACATTTCATTTGAAATTATTCGCCGGGGATTTTGCAACACCCGGAACATCCGTCGCGCCCACGCTGTATCCATCGATCCAACAAACGGAAGCGAACATGTCACTGTCAACTCAGCTGCGCACCCCGACCGTCGAGACTGAATTCGTAGGTATCCCAGAAACACAGCTCGTCGTCTCGCGTGTGGCGCTCGGAACATGGGCCATGGGCGGCTGGATGTGGGGAGGAACCGACATGCGCGAATCGGTTGCGACCATCCACGCGGCTCTGAGTCAGGGCATCAATCTGATCGATACCGCACCGGCGTACGGCTCCGGCGTGTCCGAGGAGATCGTCGGTGCGGCTCTCGAGGGCGTGCGCAGCCAGGCCGTGATTGCCACCAAAACGGGGTTGGAATGGCGCGACGGCAAGATTTATCGCAATGCGACACGCGCGCGAATCATGCAGGAAGTCGATGACTCGCTGCGCCGACTGCGTACCGATTACATCGACATCTATCAGGTCCATTGGCCCGACCCTCGGGTTCCGGTGGAGGAAACCGCCGCGGCCATGCGCTCGCTGTTCGAGCAGGGAAAAATCCGCGCCGTCGGCGTGAGCAACTTTTCGGTTGACCAGATGGAGCGCTTCCGCCAAGTGGCCCCGCTGCACGTGCTGCAGTCGCCCTACAACCTATTCGAACGCGACATCGATGCAAAGATCCTGCCCTACGCCCGCGCCAAGGGCATCACGACGCTCGGCTACGGCGCGCTCTGCCGAGGTTTGCTGAGCGGACGTATGCGGGCGGATACCACATTCGATGGTGACGACCTGCGGCACATCGATCCCAAATTTCAGCAGCCGAGATTCTCCCAGTATCTCGAGGCGGTCCGGCAACTCGATGAGCTTGCGCAACGTCGCTTCCACCGGCGTGTGATCCATCTGGCGGTGCGCTGGATGCTCGATCAAGGCATCAGCGTCGCGCTATGGGGCGGGCGTCACCCCGATCAAGTGGAGGCGGCGCTCGGCGTTGACGGTTGGTCGCTCAACGCCCTGCATCGAGAACTGATTGAGTGCATCGTGAACATGGCGGTGGTCGATCCCGTCGGTCCCGAGTTCATGGCGCCTCCGCAGCGTCCCTTACCGCCGGCGTTTCTCGCGGAGAAATAGGATGAAAGTAGGATTTGTCGGACTCGGGCGCATGGGCGCGGCGATGGCGGCCAACCTCGTCAAGGCCGGGCACGAGGTGACGGTATTCAATCGCAGCCGTGGAAAGAGCAGCTCGCTCATCATGCTCGGTGCGCGCGGAGCGGCCGATATTGCAGGAGCGTGCGGCGGCGATGCAGTGATCACCATGCTGTCGGATGACGACGCCGCGGCCGACATCACCTTGGGCCTTGGAGGAGTCGTCGACAATCTGCCCAAGGGCGCGATCCATCTCTCCATGAGTTCAATCAGCGCCGCACTTTCCAAGCACTTTGCGCAGGTGCATGCGCGAGCGGGTCAGCGTTACGTGGCGGCGCCGGTGTTTGGGCGACCGGACATGGCCGCGGCGGCCAAGCTATTCATTGTCGCCGCGGGCGATTCTGCTGCCGTCGATGCCTGCAAGCCGCTGTTCGACGCAATGGGACAAAAGACGTCGATGATCGGCACGGAGCCATCGGCCGCGAATCTGGTGAAGCTCAGCGCCAATTTTCTGCAGGGAGCCGTCATCGGGGCGTTGGGCGAGGCTATCGCGCTCATCGGTAAAGCCGGCATCGACCGGCGCGCCTACGTGGAGCTACTCACATCCACGATATTCACCGCGCCAGTTTTCAAGATCTTCGGTCCCCTGATTGCCGACGGCAGGTTTTTGCCCGCGGCTTTAGCGGCGCCGCTCGGATACAAGGACATCCGGTTGGCGCTCGCCGCGGCCGAGAGCCTGCGTGTACCAATGCCGCTTGCAAGCCTGCTGCGCGATAGATTTCTACGGCTCTTCGCCCACGGGGGCGACAACCTCGATTGGTCCGCCATCGGCGGTTTGGCAACCCGTGACGCCGGCGATCAAGCCGCCGCGATATCGTCGATACAGGATCCCGTGCCGCCATGCTCGCCATAGTCCGCATTGCGCTCAACCGGCCCTACACGTTCATCGTGGCGGCCCTGCTCATCTTCCTGGTCGGCACACTCGCGGCTCTGCGCACGCCCGTCGATATCTTTCCCAGCATCAATATCCCGATCATCGGCGTGGCCTTTCAATACCAGGGGCTGCCGCCCGACCAGATGGCCGGACGCATCATAACCCCATTCGAGCGCGCACTCACGACGACGGTCAATGACATCGAGCACTTCGAGGCGAATTCCTATACCACCTACGGCATCGTCAAGGTCTTCTTTCACCCCACGGTCAATATCGCGACCGCCAATGCGCAGGTGACGGCGATCGCGCAGAGCCTGCTCAAGCAAATGCCGCCCGGCACCACACCGCCGCTGATCATCAATTACAGCGCCTCGTCGGTGCCGATCATTCAGCTTGCGCTGTCGGGCAAGGGACTGACCGAGCAAAACCTCGCCGATCTGGGCATGAACTTCGTGCGGCCGCGCCTGGTCACCGTACAGGGCGCCGGCATTCCCTGGCCGTTCGGCGGCAAGGCACCGCAGGTGATGTTCGACCTCGACACCGCAGCGCTGGAATCGCGCGGGTTGACTGGGTCGGACGTCGCGGGCGCGCTCGCCGCACAGAATCTCATCACCCCGGTTGGGTCTGAGAAGATCGGCAATTACGAATACACCGTGAACTTGAACAGCGCGCCATCGACAATTCCGGAGCTTGGCGACCTGCCGATCAAGAGCGTCGGAGGCGCGATGGTCTACATGCACGATGTAGCCCAAGTCCACAACGGCAATGCGGTGCAGACCAACATCGTTCACGTCGATGGTAACCGTTCCGTGCTATTGAGCGTGTTCAAGAACGGTACGACCTCGACGCTCGACATCGTCAGCGGCATCAAGAAGATGCTGCAGGTCATCAAGCCGTCGCTCCCGGACGCACTCGACATCGAGCCGATCGGCGATCAGTCGATATTCGTACGCGCCTCCATCCAAGGGGTGATTCGCGAAGGCGTGATCGCCGCGGCGCTGACCAGCCTCATGATCCTCTTGTTTCTAGGCAGCTGGCGCTCGACCCTGATCGTGACCACGTCTATTCCGCTGTCGATCCTGGGCGCGATCGCCGCGCTGTCGGCGATCGGCGAAACCCTCAACATCATGACCTTGGGGGGTCTCGCGCTCGCCGTGGGCATACTGGTCGACGAGGCGACCGTGACGATCGAGAGCATCAACTACCACCTCGAACAGGGCAAGGAGGTGGAAGCCGCGATCGTGGACGGCGCCTCGCAGATAGTCATCCCGGCCTTCGTGTCCCTGCTGTGCATCTGCATCGTGTTCATTCCGATGTTCTTTTTGAACGGCGTGGCGCGCTTCCTATTCGTACCGATGGCGGAGAGCGTGATGTTCGCCATGGTCTTCTCATTCCTGCTGTCGCGCACGCTGGTGCCGACGATGGCGAAGTATCTGCTGCGCATGCACGCCGCGCACGCCGGCGGTACGGGTGCCGAACCGCCGCCGCCGAACCCGCTGGTGCGCTTTCAGCGCGGCTTCGAGGCCTGCTTCGAGCGGCTGCGCGCCGGCTACCATGATCTGCTCGTCCTCGCCATCGAGCATGGCCGGATCTTTGTCGGAGCTTTTCTGGTGTTCATCGCGGCATCGTTCCTGCTCGCACCCTTCCTCGGCCGCAATTTCTTTCCACAGGTCGACGGCGGTCAGATCCTGCTGCATGTGCGGGCGCCCGTCGGCCTGCGGCTCGAGGAAACCGCCGCGCGTTTCTCCTCGGTCGAGCAGGCGATCCGCCAGGAGATCCCGTCGCGCGAGGTGGCGGCGGTGGTGGACAACATCGGCACGTATCTTTCCTCGATCAATACGATCTACAACAACACCGGCACGATCGGCGAGTCGGACGGAGACATCCAGATATCGCTAAACCCCGGTCACGCGCCGACCGCCGATTACGTCAGCCGCCTGCGCGATGAGCTGCCGCACCGGTTTCCCGGCATGAGCTTTTCGTTTCTGCCGGCCGATATCGTCAGCCAGATCCTCAATTTCGGTGCTCCGGCGCCCATCGATCTGCAGGTTCGCAGCAATGACCTCAGCGCCGACTATGCTTACGCGAACAAGCTTCTGGCGCAGATCCGTCATATTCCGGGCGTTGCCGATGCGCGCATCCAGCAGTCGGCCGGCCAGCCGACGCTCGATGTCAACCTGGACCGTACCCTCGCCCGCTACACCGGCGTGACCGCGGCCGACGTGACCGACAGTCTGGTCGTCAACCTGGACAGTTCCAGCCAGGTGGCGCCCACCTACTGGCTCAATGAGAAAAACGGCGTCACCTATCCGATCGCGCTGCAGACTCCGCAGTACCAGATCGATTCGCTGCCGGCGCTCAGGAACCTGCCCATCAACGCCGCCGGCGCGCCCACCACGGTGCTCGGAGGCATCGCCGACATCCGCCGCACGCACAGCGACGCGGTGGTCTCGCAGTACGACATCTCTCCGATGGTCGAGATTTATGCGACTCCCCAAGGGCGCGATCTCGGCGCAGTCTCCACCGATATTCAGAAGATCATCGCCCGAAACGACAAGGACAAGCCCAAAGGCGCGATCGTCGCCTTGGTCGGCCAGACGGCCACCATGAACAGCGCCTATTCGGGCCTGCTGTTCGGCCTCTTGGGCGCCATCGTGCTGGTCTACTTGCTCATCGTGATCAACTTCCAGTCGTGGAGCGACCCCTTCGTCATCATCACCGCGCTGCCCGCGGCGCTCGCCGGCATTGTCTGGATGCTGTTTGCGACGCATACCACGCTCTCGGTACCGGCGCTCACGGGCGCGATCATGTGCATGGGTGTGGCGACCGCGAACAGCGTGCTGGTGATCAGTTTCGCGCGCGAGAAGCTCACCGAGATCGGCGATGCCACGCGCGCAGCCCTCGAGGCCGGGTTCGTGCGATTGCGCCCGGTGCTCATGACCGCGCTCGCGATGGTGATCGGCATGCTGCCGATGGCGTTGGGTCTCGGTGAGGGCGGCGAACAAAACGCCCCGCTCGGCCGCGCCGTAATCGGCGGGCTGATCTTCGCCACCGTTTCGACGCTCTTCTTTGTCCCTGTGATGTTCAGCATCGTTCACCGGCACTACGTCCGAGGAGGAATACATGCCCCAGCCTGATCTAAGTCCCCGCCGCCCCATTACGCGACGATTGACCCAGGTCGGCGGCGCACTGGCGCTGCTCGCCATCGCCATCGTCGCCTACGGCTTGGGTACCCGCGCGTCGCAAACCTCGCGTCTGCGCGAGCTGACCGAAGCGCAGGCCGTGCCGACCGTGGCCATCGTCGCGCCAACCAACGCGGCGAATGCCGCGGGCCTGGATTTGCCCGGGCGCCTGGAAGCGTACATCCGCGCGCCTATTTATGCGCGCATTCCGGGGTACCTCAGGAGCTGGAAACACGATATCGGCAGCAAGGTGAAGGCCGGCGATGTGCTCGCTGAAATCGACACCCCCGATCTCGATCAGCAGCTGACGCAGGCGCGCGCAGATTTGAGCGTCGCGCAGGCCAATGCCAAGCTCGCGCAAATCAGCGCCGAACGCTGGCAGTCGCTGGCCAGCACCGACGCCGTCGCCAAGCAAGACGTCGATCAGCGCACCTTCACCTGGAACGCCAATATGGCCCAGGTCAAGGCGGCTCAGGCGAATGTCGACCGCTTGGTCGCCGAGGAAGGCTTCAAACGCCTGATTGCGCCCTTCGACGGCATCGTGACCGCGCGCGAAACCGACATCGGCGCGTTGATCAACGTCGGGGCCGCAGGCGGCGCGGAGCTGTTCGTGGTCTCCGACATGGCCAAGCTCCGCGTCTTCGTCAACGTGCCGCAAAACTATGTGCCCAGCGTGCCGCCCGGCACCCAGGCCACGCTCACCGTACCCGAACATCCCGGCAGGACCTACAGCGGAACGGTGGAGGCTTCGTCTCAGGCCGTCAACCCAAGCACCGGCACGACCCTGATGCAGATCATCGTCGACAATAGCGCGGGTGAGATGATGCCCGGCGACTACGCCAGCATCCGCCTGCAGATCGCCGCAACCGCCCATGTGCTCAGCGTGCCTTCAAGCGCGCTGATCTTCGACGCCAAGGGGCTGTCCATCGCCACCGTGGACTCGGGTAACCGTGTACTGCTGAAGCCGGTGTCGATCGAACGCGACCTGGGCGCGGTCATCGAGTTGGCCTCCGGCCTCTCCCCGGGTGACCGAGTCATCGAAAACCCACCCGATGGCATCGGCAACGGCGCCCAAGTACGTCTCGCCGTCCCGCCGTCGGGCGGCACGCTCGCCGGCCGGCAGAAGAAAAGAAATGAACAGGGTTAGGCCCATACTCTGGCTCTGCGCAACGCTGACTGTTCTGGTCAGCGCCTGTTCGCTGGCGCCGCCGCTCAAAACTCCGGGCGTTCCGACGGCGGATGCCTACAAGGAAATCGGCCCGTGGACGCAGGCGCAGCCGGCCGACCGGCTGCCGCGCGACAGTTGGTGGGCCCTCTACGGCAATGCGGAGATCGACGAGCTCGAGCAAAGGCTGGTCGCCGGAAACCCAACGCTCGCCGCCGCTCTCGCCAACTATGCAGGGGCCAGAGCGCTTGCCGATCAGGCGCACGCCGGACTATTTCCCACGCTGGGGCTCAGCGCCGGCGCCGAGCGCGATCGGGAATCGATCCATGCACCGCTCCGGGGTCCCACCACCCCGACCTACTACGACGCCAATACCGTGGGCGGCAGCGTGAGCTACGAACTCGACCTGTGGGGACAAATCCGCAACGAGGTGGCCGCAGGCGAGGCCAATGCCGCCGCCTCCGCCGCGGATCTCGAGAACGCCCGCCTCTCGCTCATCGCCCAGCTGGTGGCCGATTACATTCAGCTGCGCAGCCTCGACCGCGACAGCGCAATTTTGGAGCAAACCGTGCAAGCCTATTCGCGCGCGCTCGGCATTACGCAGCAACGCCATGACGCCGGCATCTCGCCCGGTCTCGACGTTGCGCAGGCGCAGACTCAGCTCAACGCCGCGCGCTCCCAGGCGGCGCAGACGCTCGCTCAGCGCGCGCTGATGGAACATGCGATTGCGGCGCTGCTCGGTGTGTCGGCCTCGACCTTCTCGATCAAGCCGCAGCTCGTCGACATCACGCTTCCGCGGATTCCCAGCGGCGTGCCCGCCACCTTGCTCGAACGCCGTCCGGACATCGCCGGCGCGCAGCGGCGCATGATGGCGGCCAATGCCAACATCGGGGTCGCGCGCGCGGCGTATTTTCCATCGCTCACGCTGGGCGCTCAGGGCGGCTTCCAGAGCACCAGCATTGCGAACTGGATGAGCGCACCGAGCTCGTTCTGGGCCTTAGGGCCGAACGCCCTGCTGAGCGTGTTCGACGGCGGCCTGCGGCGCGCTCAGGTCGCCCAAGCGCGCGCCGAGTTCGACACCTCCGCCGCGAACTACCGCAGTACCGTCGTCAGTGCGTTTCAGCAGGTCGAAGATAGTCTCGCCACGCTCAATCACTACCACGACGCCGGCGTCGATGAGGAAGCCGCCCTCGAGGCCGCGCAGCGCACCCTGGACCTGTCTCTGGCGCTCTACAAACAGGGTGCAACCGATTACCTGACGGTCGTCACTTCGCAGACCGCACTGCTGCAGACTCAGCTGGAGGCGCTCAATCTCAATACCTTGCAGCTGACCGCCAGTGTAGATCTCATCCGCTCGCTGGGCGGAGGGTGGAAGGATTCCTAATTCAAGCCGCCGAAATACCCGGCCACCGCCGCAATGTCGGCGTCATCCAGGCGCTGCGCGACCGAGCGCATCAATTGGCCGGCATCATTCTTGCGGGTGCCGTCCCGGAAGGCCTTGAGCGCGCTCTCTAGATATTCCGCCGACTGTCCGGCCAAATACGGCGCGGCGTGTAAGACCCCCACGCCGTCCGGACCATGACAGCCATTGCATGCCTGCACGCGCCTGGCTTCGTCGCCTTGATAGGCCAGCTGGTGGCCGCGTGCCAATGTCACAGCGTCGGGAGCGGTGGTCTGTGCGACATAGGGCGCCGACATCGATGCGTAGCGCGCGGCGAAATCGGCCCGCTGTTGCTCGCTCAATGCCTTCGCAAAGTTGACCATGATGGGATTCTCGCGCGTGCCGCTCACATAGTCGTCCAACTGCTTTTGCAGATAGTCGGCCGACTGGCCTGCCAGACGCGGCACGTGCGCCGCCGCCATGCCCTCGCCATGAGCGCCATGACAGGCCTCGCAGGGCGGCGCTGCGGCAGCCGCAGCCGCCGGGGCGGCTTTTGCCGCGGCGGCCCTGGCTGTCGGTGCGGGTGCCGTGTTGGCCGCAAGCAGGCACAACACGACCACCATCGGCAAGGAATCCAGAGCCACGCCCGATCTCCCTATAGATTGGCCGGGATGTCCTGGCGCATGTGGATGTGTCCCTGTCCGTCCTCGGCGAGACTCAGCGGCGCGCGCTCGAACTTCACGCCGTGCTTATCGATGGCCTCATAATAGTCGGCGTAGGCGCCGGGGAAGCCGATCATCCGCCACGCCACCATGTCGCGATTGCCGCCATACACGGGATCGCTGAAAAATCCCTCCACCGTCATTTGCAACAGCACATCGAAGAACACGGCGGAGGGTATGCCGTCGAGATCGTGTGCGCCGGATTCCAAGGACTTGAGATAGGCATCCTGAGCCTCGGCCGACATGCCGTGGAACGGTGTGCCACGCGCCTGCAGGTCGCGATTGATGGCACGGAGTGCCGCATGGAACAGTTCCGCCGGTGTGAACGGCAGTTGGTAGCCCTGGCTCGGCGTTCCCGGTTGCCACGGGCCGCTGCGATATAGCCGCTCGCCGGCGCCCCAGGCGCCGCCAAGCTGCTTATCGAGGTAATTCGGAACACCTGCGCCCAGTGCACCGGGCCCCGACTCATCCGCCGGGATCAACCGCTCGCACGCGGCTTCTATGAAGAGCACTTCTTCCGCATTGAAAAAGAGATATGTCGGGCTGACGGGGTCCGTCGTTGCCGGGCTCCCCGCCGCCCCGGCAGGCGCGGCAGGCGGCAGCAGAGTGGTCGCCGGCACCACAGTCGCCGCGCCGACAGTCGTGACGAACAAACGCCGTGTAACCTTGTTCATATTGCTCCCGCGTGGCCCGGTGAACATTCTAAGCAGGTTATGAGGGCACGTATATATGGCGATCGCACCATCTCACGACGCGACCAATGCGGCATAACCGCGCGGTGAGGGCGCGCAGGCTAACCGGTTAAGCTTGAGGGCGTCTGCAACCTCATCCTCCCTCAGCGGCCGGTAGAGGAAATATCCTTGGACTGCATCGCAGGATAGGCTGCGAAGAAACTGTAGCTGCTCAGCGGTTTCCACGCCCTCCGCCACGACATTGAGTCTCAAGCTGTGCGCCATTGCGATGATCGCCCGAGTAATTTTCATATCACCGGAGTTGGCGGGAATATCCCGAATGAATGACCGATCGACCTTGAGGGTATCTATTGGAAATCGCTTCAGATAGGCCAGCGACGAATAGCCCGTTCCGAAGTCATCGATGGCGATTTGAACGCCAATGGATTTCAATTTGTCGAGTACCGCTACCGCGCTTTCGCCGTTGGCCATGACCACGCTTTCGGTAATTTCCAATTCAAGATGTGCAGGATCGAGGCCACTCGCTTGAATGATCCGCGTCAACTTGGCAAGCAGCATTGAATCCGCAAACTGGCGCGCCGACAGATTCACGGCGACACTTAGCTTTGGCAGCCCGCGTCCCTGCCAATCATTGGTTCGCGCGCACGCAGTTGCGAGCACCCACTCGCCGATGGGTACGATCAGTCCGGTTTCCTCGGCAAGTGGAATAAAATCCAGCGGTGGAACGAGGCCACGAATGGGGTGCTTCCAGCGCAACAGGGCTTCGACTCCGATAATCAAGCCGCTTGCGATTTCGACCTTTGGCTGGTAGTGAAGAAGGAATTCGCCTCGTTCCAAGGCGCGACGCAGGTCCGACTCGAGCTCCAATCGTTCCAGCGTGTGGATGTTCATCGAGGGCACGTAATACTGATAGTTGTTGCGGCCCGTTTCCTTGGCGCGATACATCGCCACATCTGCAGCCTTGAGAAGCGATTGCGAGTCGCTGCCGTCGGCGGGGAAAATGCTGATACCGATGCTCAACGTGACATGACAATCCTTCTGATCCAGCAAATAAGGAGCGCTCAATTGCCCCACGAGACGCTGAGCACAAGCGGAAATATCGGCAGAATTTCCGCAATTCTCCATTAATACCACAAACTCATCGCCTCCCACGCGCGCCACTGTGTCCCCGTCCCGCAACTGCGCACGCAGGCGATCGGCGACCTGACGCAGAAGGACATCCCCGGCTTCGTGTCCCAACGAGTCGTTGATAACCTTGAAGCGGTCGAGATTCATGTACAGAATCGCCAGGCTCGTCGACGCGCGACGGTGGCGGCTCAGAGCATGATCCAGCTGCTGTGCCAGCAGCAATCGATTGGGGAGCGAGGTAAGATCGTCATGGAAGGCGATGTGATGGATGCGGTCATCCGCACGCTTTCTTTGTTGAAGTATGCGCAGTGACAGCACGGTTCCGAGAATCAATAGTACGGGAGTGGCGGCGAATAGGATTTCCTGGAGCAATAGGAAAGCTGTGCGCGATGCTTCGCTCAATGCCTCGACGAATTGGTTTTCTATGGGCGTGAGTTCTTCGTTTATCAGCGAGACCTCGTCCAGGGTGGCTTGAATGTCCTGCGGGCGCGATGCAGGAGACTCGATCTCGCGCTGCAATGAGCTCGCGGCTTCATTGAGCCGTATGATGTAGCGATCGGCGGATTCCCAGGCTTGAATCGCCCGCCGCATAAAACTGACGCGCTCAAACCTGCGGTATAAATCGAACATGCCGCCGATGTCATCGACATTGTTGCCGCCCCGAATGAATCCCTGCCGCACCTTCTGGATATCCGGATCAACCTTGTTCATCTCGAGCCGAGCCGTATGATCTCCCAGGGGGACGCCGATGTTTTCGTGAAATCGGCGCAAATCCTGCGGGTCGCGGGTTATGGCGTACTTCTGCAGGTGGAATACGGCGTCTTTCTGAGCTTTAGACCACCGACTCTCGCCGCCAACATACGCTCGCACCGACGACAGTACTCCAAAGCTGAAATTGGCCAAAACGAGCAAACTGAGAACGATTGCAGCGAATATCCAGATAATCGAATATGGAGAGCGCGCCCTCAATGCGGCGTCTGAGGAGCGTTTCTGGGAATTCTGCGATCCGTTCGGCTGCATCACTGGGTCGTCTCAAAATTGGAAGATTGCCGAACCCATCAACTGTCGTTCCACATCCGGGCCTGCGGTCTGACGCTGCTGCGCATGAGCCAAGTTTTGTCCACTTGCAGCGAACGTCCACGCTTTATTCAATTGATAGGCTACCCGCCCGTCGAGGGCGACATATTCAGGCAGCGGAACGAGCGTAGTGCCTGCGCCGCCCAGCGCAGGCAGCAGCCCCTCTGTGATGGACTGGTAGCGCGCATAGCCGTCGATTTCCCATCTGCCGCGCGCCCAGCCAATGTTACTTACGATCAGATGCTTAGGGGTGGTGTGCTCATAGTCGACGAATTGCTTGCCATCCTGCGCGAATGACGAAAGTCGATCGTTGATTTCTTCGAATCGGTAGCTTAATCCCCAGCGCCAATCATCGTAGAGTACCCCCTTAAGGCCGATCGTGAAGCCGCGTGCGTAGGATTCGCCGATATTGGTCGGTATGGAGTAAGGCACGCCGGATGTCAGAATGAGGCCGCCGGACACGTCAAAAATGTTGGCCGTTTCTTTGTAGAAAACCGAGCCGCGGAACTGGGCATTGAGTTGAGGGATCGGACGATCCCAATCCAATTCATAGCTCTTGACGTCGGTGGGGTTCAGACTCGGCACCCCAGTCAAATTCAGAAAAGGGCTTTGGATCACCAGCGCACCGAGTTCGACGAGATTAGGCACCAGCACTCCGCGGCCCGTCAGCACGCGGACGACGTCCAGAGTGTCCAGCTGCCATACGAGCCCCAGGTTATAACTGATCTCGTCGGAGACGCGGTTCCAATCGTCGTTCGTGAAAGGATATCCCATTGGAACAGAGCCGGTGCGTGCAAGCGTCAGCCGATCGATGCGCGCGGCACTCGTCACGGAGAGGGAATGGGTTACGCTCCAGTCCCACATGCCGCTGGCGGAAAGCACGTCATTGGAGATGGTGCCGCCTTCGACCGAGCTGGTGTCCACGGCATCGCTTCGATATTCGACGGCGGCGCGAAACGCGTTGTCGGCCCCTATCTTGAATACATCTTGGATCTTCAAAACGGTCAGCCGGTTTGCGAAATCGAGCGGCGCGCCGAGGACCGCCGGAACGGCACGCTGATCGATCTGGTTCGAATAGGCGCTTGCTTCCCAGAGACCCACATGCGTATCCGCCAGGAGTTGCGCTCTGACGGAATTGGCGACGTAGGTCGAAAAATCCACCAAGTAACCCGGGTCCACTTCGAACTGACCCGTATTCACGTGGCTGGCATCGAATCGCAATTGCACTGCGTCGGTCGCGCGAATGACGCCGTCCAGATCGACGGCCTCGCGATAGTTGTCGAGCCGCGGCCGTGTTCCCATGGTCTCCGGAACGTCAGTCGAGAAATCGTGGTCCGATCGATTCCCGGCGGAAATGCGGGCAGCTGCCCGGTCATCCAGCTTGAACGTCGCGATTGCGGATTCCTCGGTAAGACTTTGTGTACCAGCCGAGACTGTCACTGCATCCTTGTCGTCGTACAGCGGATTGTACGTAATGATGTTGATGACTCCATCGACCGCATTGAGGCCAAATAGAGCGCTGCTAGGCCCCTTCACTACTTCGATCTGGCGGATGGATGCGAGTTCGATGGGCAACGTACTCCAAGGCGTGAAGCTGTAGTAGTCGGCATAGACTTGCCGGCCATCGATCAGAACCAATAGACGCTGCGAATAGGCTTGATTGTAGCCTCGCACGCTGACTTCCGTATCGTCGGTGCCCCACTGCAGCAGATCGATGTCGGCGATATGGCGCAGCACCCCGGGAATGTCGCGCGCTCCGGAGCGGCGGATGTCCTCCGCAGTGATGATCTCCATATTTGCCGGCGCTTTGCTGGCACGCTGCGGCGAACCGGTTGCGCTGGTGGTAACAGGCTCTGCAAACAATTGCTCGAGAGCACCATAGTCGACGGACTGCGCGAGAATCGATGAACTGTTTGCCAGCAGTAGCAGCGCGCCGGCCGCGCGGCCCGCCATGTGCCACGGCCGCCCTCTGGGTATGCCTCGTCGATGGTGGTTGGGGCGCTTCATGTCTACATCTCCGTGATCATCATGCGAAAGACCGCAGAGAATTTCAGATCGCTGCCGGATGCCGCATTGCGGTTGACCAGAATCTCAATCTTTGGTTGCGAACGAACTCCAATGGCGCAACTCCCGCTCTTGACCTTTGCGAGGTCAGTCGTTATGCAAGGAATACGCTTGATGCGCGCCGAGTCGGCAAGCAAGGCCGCATCCTCAACGCCGCCGGTGAGTAGAAACAGACCGGCGGTGGAATGCTGTACATCGGCCACCGGAATGAGCACGGGCCTCAACGTGACGTTGCCGATTTTCAGTCCGTCACCGAGCATGTCCTTGAGCGCCTCGGCTTCGCGCACTGATTGCGGATTGGCCGGCGAATAGACAATCCCTGCGGTCACCTGGCCTTGCACCGGCTTGTCGAGAAACCCCAGGGCGCGGGCGGCGATCTGCAGGTCGCTCAACGCAAACTCCGCGTGGGCGGCGCCGGACGCGAGCGCCGCACAGAACAGAACAAATGCTCGCAGGCGGCGCCGCCGGGTCCCGGATGCGCGAACTTTCATAGCTTGTTTCCCGCTAAGAGCGGATGCTCGAGCAATACCTCATCAACGGGCCGCATGGGTTTCACGGATCCCTCGCGCAGTAACTGATCGGCGCGGCCTGCCGCCACCGCCTCGCTGAAGAAATACCCTTGCGCGTGGGTGGTGGATCCGGTCGACACCAGCAGAGCCCGCTGTTCCTCCGTCTCCACGCCTTCTGCGATCACACCGATGTTCAGTTCGCGTGCGATGTTGATGATGGCGCGAATCATGCTCGCGCGTTCCGGAATCGCTTCGGTGCTGTTGATGAAAGACTGGGCTATTTTCAGGTGGCTGACATCGTACGCACGCAGATATTCGAATGAGGAATACTCCGTACCGAAATCGTCGATCGCGATGTGCGCACCAAGGTGGCGAAGCTGCATTAGCGCATCGTTGTGCGTGAGGGTCGTCTGTGCCAGCGTCGCTTCGGTCACGTCGAATTCCAGGCATCCGGGCTCGAGACCATAGAGCTTTGTGGTCATCTCTACGTCCCGTGCCAGCTCACGGCTGTCTTTGAGCTGTGTGAGAGACAAGTTGATCGCTATGACCGGCGGCGCCACGCGGTCGTCGCGCCACCGTCTCATCTGTCGACAGCACTGATCGAGCACCCAGTGGCCGATCGCAGGCGTCAGCCTGGCCTTTTCGGCCTGTGGTATGAACTCTGCCGCCTTCAGCAAACCGCGCTGCGGGTGATTCCAGCGAAGCAGCGCCTCCATTCCCACGATATTCCCGGAGACGATCTCGACCTGCGGCTGGTAGAACAGCTCCAGCTCACCCTTGTCGATCGCGGCTTTGAGCTCTTCCGCGACGGCGACGCGCTCCCGGACCTCCTGGTCCAGATCCTCGGTATGGAAATGATATTGGTCGCGGCCCGCGTCCTTGGAACGGTACAGTGCGAGATCGGCCTGTGCCAACATGGCGTCTGGTCCAACGCTGGTGGGGCTGAACGGACAGACACCTATGCTGGCTGTCACAATTGTCACTTGCGAGGCATCGAGCAAGTAGGGTTGAGCAAGGCTTTTCTGAATTTTGGCGGCCAATGCACCTGCGTTGGCCGGCTCATGCACGTCCATTTGAAGAATCGCAAATTCGTCGCCCCCCAGACGGGCGATGAGGTCGTTTTCGCGCACGATATTGCGCAGACGGTTGGCTACCTCGCGCAGGAGCTGATCTCCCACGGGATGACCCAGCGTGTCGTTCACGTCTTTGAAATGATCGAGATCGATATACAGGATCGCGAAGGCACTCGCGCCGCGAGCGACGCCTGAGAAGGCCTGACGCAGGCGTTCGACAAACGTGGTGCGGTTGGCAAGCCCCGTAAGCCCGTCGGTGCGCGCCAGCGTGGCAATCTTTTCTTCAGCCGCCTTTCGCTCGGTGATGTCGATGATGATGCCTTCAACTTCCAGCAGGCGCCCGTCTTTGTCGCGTACCGGCGTGTATCTATTTTCAACCCAGCGATACGTTCCATCACCCGTACGCAGACGAAACTCGACCGCCGATGCCTGGGAGTCCTTGTCGACTATCCGCGCCATGGCAGCGGTGACCCTTGCCTCGTCCTTCGCGTCGATAATGGCGTGAATCCACTGAGAGCCGAGCAGCTTCATTGGTTCGTGGCCGAATTTCTTGATGTTGTGCGAAACGTAGATGAGCGGGAATGGAGGTTCGCCCTTCAGGCGGTACAGAACGGTAGGGCTGTTCTGGACGATCATGTTGGCATCGGCCAATTCCTTCACGTAGCGGGCGCGTGCCACTGCCGCACCCACGAGGCCTGCGAGGGTCTTGAGCGTGTCGGATTCCGCCCAGCTCCATCTGCGCTGCACATCGGCCGAGTCGATGAAATTCAGACTGCCCCACATCTTCTCCTCGATCATCACCGGAATTTGCAGAAACGAGCGCATCTTCGCCCGCTCAAACACGTTGAAGTACCGGCCCGTGAGTTCGTCGACGAAAAATGACGCTTCTCCGCTCAGCAGCGACGCTCCCACGGCACGCGGCAGGCAGGCTGACAGATCCAAGTTCTGCATCTCTGCTTCATCGATCATCGACGCAGTCCCGGGCGCACACCATTCCTGGTGAATCGTAGAGCGCAGATGACCGGCTTTGTCCGTAAGGATTTCGCAGAACTGTACGCGGCTGACGGCGATCGTTTGGCCGACGAGTTCCAACACAGATTGGATGGCATCTTCGTGCTGAGCCCCCAGTAACTGCGCGGCGCTCTTTGTAACAACATTGAGCAGAGCGTCGTGCTCCCGCAAGGCTGCCTCAGCGGCCTTGCGTTCGATCAGCTCGGACTCAAGATGATTGTTGGCGCCATTCAATTCCGCAGTGCGCTCGGCGACTGTCTGTTCGAGCTGAACTTTATATGATGCCAACTGGCTGACTCGCTCTTGCGCTGCTTCGGCCTCAAGCTGCGCGCTCGAACGTTGCTGCAATGCTCGGACCAAAAAGCGCGACAGTATGAGGAAGCCGAGGCTGACGGCGACCAAGGCGCCGCTGCGCAGCCACGCGGAGCGACGCCACTCGGCGATCGCGTCGGCCCGCGGGAGAGCCACGTGCACCGTGAAACCCGCTCGCACTTCCTCGATAATCAGGTAGGACGCCAGGTCGCCGCCCGGCGCCTGCCCGGCGGTGACCATTCCTGCTTCGTCGACCCAGATGCTCGCCGTAGGGTAGCGCAGCAACGCACGCCAGATTGCGGCGCTTCGGCTGTCGCTGCCATTCTGAGACGCCGTTGCGGTGGACTGTTGCGCCAATTCGTTGAAGTCGGCCAGTGTGGTTGCCGTCATGCCGAGCTGAGCCTGAGCTCGCTCGATCACTATGTTGCGTTCCGTGATGGTGAAAGCAGCGATGGTAATCCAGACGACAATCAGTGCTCCCAGCACGGGCAGATAAACCAGGCGATCGACTCTGACTGTCTTTTGCCTATTGATTCTCCTGACTCCGGATCACTGTCGAGCATGCTGCCGCAATGACAAATAAACGCCGCCCGGAGTCGCACGGGCGACTGGGACGTAAGGGAAGGGCGCGCCGCTGCATTCTCACGAATGGATCTCCGACGGCATCCGCGCTGAGACCTGCGTCAGTAATTGGAGGCCTTGCCGGAAGTCCAAGTTGTCAATGGCGTCGCGAAGACGGTCGAAGCGCAGCGCCCCCAATAGTTCGCTCAACGACATCGAAAGTGATTTGAATTTCTCCAGCGCTGCAAGATCCTGTCTTTCGAGCAGCCCGCACAGCTCGTTGAGCTGCGCAGTGTCCGCATTCGAGCCGCCGTCCGCACTGGAGTCAGTCGTGTCGAGCTCTGTTTGTCGCCTCAAGTAGGGTTCTGCCTCTTCGCGCAAGGTGGTGAGCGCTGACGCGAGCCGCGCCAGCAGACCTTCCACGACGTCAACCGGCCGCCCCTGCTGGAGTGCTTTCTCAGTCGCGCCCGCCAGCCGCGTAATTTCGGTCGCGCCTATCATGCCCGCGCTTCCCTTGAGTTTGTGCGCGCGTCCCATCAGGCCGGCATGCATGATCTGGTCATCCGGAGAAACCCGGATCGGAACGGCGAGGTCCGTATATTCCTGAAGAATCCGCTGCAGAAGCGACCGGAACAAGGGCAGATCTTCGCCGAACATTTGCTGGACAATTCCGGCATCGATGGAAGGCATGAGTTTTGGCCGGTTGCCGGCCTCTTTCGTCGGTTTTGCATCGAGGATCACCATCGATATCGGTTCGCCCCGCGCCTTCTCCACCAAGCGCCGTACCTTGCGGATGAGCGCCTGAGGATCGAACGGTTTGCTGATGAAATCATTCATCCCGGCCTCGATGGCGCGCTGCCGCTCGACAACCAACGCTCCTGCCGTCAACGCGACGATGGGCAACTTGGTCAGTTGGAGTTCCTCCCTGATGCGCCGGGTGGCTTCGTTACCATCGAGGATGGGCATTTGCACATCCATGAGCACGATGTCGAGAAGCTGGTGGTGGACGCGCACATGCTCCAGTGCCGCCAACCCGTCGGTGCAGGTTTCGACCGTCGCGCCTTGGTTTTCGAGAATGCGCTGCGCGACTTCCAAATTAACGTCGCTGTCGTCGACCACCAAAATATGCACACCTGCCAGCCATTGCGCACGCAGCTCATCGAAATTCGTGCATTGCACGACGCGATCAAGACTGTCCGGCTGCTTCGAGACGATCGCGTTGACGGCATTGAAGAGCGCCGAGCTGGTTAGCGGCCGTGTCAACAGGACATCCGTCGCCCTCATAAGTTGATCGTGAGCCATATAGAACTGTGCAAGATCGCCAACGATGATGGCCGGCGGTAACTCCCCCTTGGAGCACTCCTTTTCCAGGCGCGCAATGAGCTGATGTGCATCCATATCATGCAGATGCAAGTCCAGGATCAACACATCCGGCCATGCGCCGGACTGCGTCGTGCTCATGATTTCAATCAGCTGCTCGCCGCTTTCCGTCGCTTGCGGATTCCAGCCGAGCGCACGCGTCATGGTGACGAGCCGGTCGGGTGTATCGCCGCTCGAGTCGGCGATGAGAATTTGCAAGCCGTGTTTGCCGATCGCGGTATCCGCGTCGTGGGCGATTCGAAGCGGCATTTCGATCCAGAACGTGCTGCCTTTTCCGACGGCGCTGGTGACTCCGATTTCACCTCCCATCAGTTCAACGAACCGCCGCGCAATGGATAGCCCGAGGCCGGTGCCACCGAAGCGGCGTGTTGTGGACGCGTCGGCCTGCGTGAAGGGCATGAAGAGGCCCTTCAGTACAGCAGGCTCGATACCAATGCCTGTGTCCTGCACCGTGCAGCGCAGGCGAACTCGATCGGAGGTCAGTTCCGTACAGAATGCCTTTAACTCCACATGACCGGTCTCGGTGAATTTGATCGAATTGCCGAGCAGATTGGTGAGTATTTGCCGTAGTCGCGAGGCATCGCCGTTGACCATCCGCGGCAGAGAGGGCGCAGACTGGACCAGCAATTCGATACCCTTGGCTGAGGCCTGCGGGGCCAGCATCTGGCCCAGATCGCGGATCAGGTCCGGTAGATCGAACGGTTCATCCTCGAGCGACATCTCGCCCGCCTCGATCTTCGACAAATCCAGCACGTTGTTGACGACGCCCAGCAGTGCCCGGCCGCCAAATTGGATCTTGGCCAAAAGCTGTCGTTGGTCTTCGCTGAGCGTGGTGTGTTCGAGAAGATACCCGAGTCCAATGACGGCGTTCAAAGGGGTACGGATTTCATGGCTCATATTGGCCAGAAATTCACTCTTTGCGCTGTTCGCGTGCTCGGCTCTATGTGTCGCCTCACGCAACGAGCTCTCGTACTGCTTACGCTCCGTGATTTCGCGCAGCGCGGCGAATACGCCCTGCAGCCTACGGTCCCGGTCGTACAGAGTGGTCGCGTTATAGGAAACGACGGTCTCCTTGCCGAGCCTATCGCGGGCGTTCAGCTCGTAGTCGGTCACCTTTCTCTTGCTCAGCGCCAATCTGATGCCTGCTTCGGCGCGATCGGGATCCGTGAAAAACGTCTTGAACGGCGCGCCAATCAGCTCATCGCGAGTACAGCCGGTGAGTGCTTCCATCTGTTTGTTGACGTCGGAGATGATGCCGGCGGCGTCGCTGGTCATCAGTGCATCGATGTTCGACTCGAACAGCGATCGCGTGTAGAACTGATGGTCGCGCAGACGTTGAGATAGCTGCTTCTGCTCGGCCTCTATCTGCTTGCGCGCGGTGTTATCGGTGCCGATCAGTAGATAGCCGATGATCGCGCCTTCCGCGTCGCGCAGAGCGGTGACGGAGACCACCGCGGGCAAGCGGCTACCGTCCTTGCGGATGTATGTCAGCTCGTAGATATCCTCGATGCCTCGGGAGGCCTTGAAAACCAAGGCCTCGAAGCCCGGTGCTATCGGGGTTTCGAGTTCTGCGCTCAATGCCTCGGCGCGCGCTATGATTTCCCGAGGATCGGATATTTCCGCTGGTGTGACCTTATTCAACACCTCCTCGGCTGCGTAGCCCAGCATTCGTTCGGCGCCCACATTGAATATCTGAATCACCCCTTTCGCGTCGGTGGCGATGCTCGAAAAGTTGGCGCTATTGAAAATAGCAGTCTGCAAAGCACCTGACTTGAGCAGCGCTTCTTCCGCGCACTTGCGGGCGGTGTTGTCGGTGCCGATCAACAGATAGCCGATGATTGCGCCTTCGGCGTCGCGCAGTGCCGTAACTGAGACCACCGCGGGAAAGCGGCTGCCATCCTTGCGAATGTACGTCAGCTCGTAAATGTCTTCGATGCCTCTCGAGGCCTTGAAAACGAGAGCGTCAAATCCCGGCGCGATCGGTGTCTGGAGCTCCGCGCTCAGTGCCTGCGCGCGCCAGATGATTTCCTCGGGATCCGAGATTTGCGCCGGAGTAATCCTGTTGACCACCTCTTCAGCCGTGTAGCCGAGCATACGTTCGGCGCCGACATTGAAGATTTGGATGACCCCCTTGGAGTCGGTCGCAATGCTGGAGAAGTTGGCACTGTTAAAAATCGCGCTCTGCAGGGCGCCCGCTTTGAGCAACGCTTCTTCCGCGCGCTTGCGCGCGGTGATGTCCAGGTTGACGCCGGTCAGTCGAAGAACGCTCCCATCCGGACCACGGGTGGTGCGTGCGGCGGCCTTCACATGGCGAATCTCGCCCCCCTGGCGAACGAGCCGAAACTCCGAATCAAACTCCGTCTCACCACGCACGGCGGCCGCGAGTTCCGCTTCGCATCTTGCCCGGTCTTCCGGGTGCATGTTATCGGCCCAGGCCGCGTAGAGATCGGTGCCGGCTTTACGCGGGATGCCGTAGAGCTTGTACATGCCGTTATCCCAGGTAATGATGTTGGCCGCGACGTCGAGCTCCCAGGTGCCAATGCCGGCTGATTCAGTGGCAAAGGCAATGCGTTCGTTTGTCTGGCGCAACTGCGCCTCGATCTGTTTGCGGGCCGTGTTATCGGTGCCGATCAACAGGTAACCTATGATCGTGTCTGCTGCGTCGCGCAGAGCCGTGACTGAAACTACTGCGGGGAAGCGGCTGCCGTCCTTGCGAATGTACGTCAGCTCATAAATGTCCTCGATGCCCCTGGAGGCCTTGAAGACCAAAGCCTCGAACCCCGGTGCGATCGGTGTTTCCAGTTCCGCGCTCAATGCCTCGGCGCGGGCTATGATTTCCTGTGGATCGGAGATCTCGGCGGGGGTGATTTTGTTGACCACTTCCCCCGCGGTGTAGCCGAGCATGCGCTGCGCGCCGACGTTGAAGATCTGAATGACGCCTTTGGCATCGGTGGCGATCTTGGAGAAGTTGGCGCTGTTGAAGATCGCTCTTTGGAGGGCTTCGGCGCCGAGCGCGTGCTCGCTTATGCGAATCGGTGAAACACCGGGTAACATGTTTTCAGCCCCCGGCGATTGCGATCGGGTGGCGAAGATCGGCAACGTCGATGACCTTAGGCACATGGTCACCGACAGATCGCGCGCATGTAAGTGCCTGTTCGGCGGCCGTGATTAAGTCACCTGGAGTGGCGCCGACAGCGGCAGTCCATGCGGCCGAGCGCGCAAGATCACGACACCCGCCGCCCATCAGCAGCGCGACTCTGCCGCGGTCCTGGGAACTATGCGGAATCTGCAGCGCGTGAACCCCATCGATGGCGCGTTGCGCGATTCGGCGGACCCCTTGGCCGTCGGTGTTTGGGAGCAGTAGCGCAAATCGGCCGCCCGCATAGCGGCCCAGCAAGTCCGTGGGCCGCCGTGCGGCCGAACGCAAAACATCGGCGACCGATTTCAGGCAGGCATCGCCTCGCTCGTCCCCGAACTCCGCGTTGTATGCTTTGAACCCTTCGATATCCGCAAGCAAAAACGCCAGCGGGGCTGTGGAGCGCTGAACGCGCAGCCATTCCTGCGTCAGCGCCTTTTCTATCTGTCGACGGGTAACCGCGCCGGTGAGAAAATCCATCTTGACGGCGCTACGCACGGTTTCGGACAAGGTCTTCAACCGCTGATAGGTTCGCACTCGCGCCAACACCAGGGGCGCGTGCGGCGGCTTTCCGATAAAATCCGCGGCGCCGAGTTCAAGACCCTTGGCCTCGAGCTGGGCACTTTGGTGGCTGGTGATGAAAATTACCGGCACTTCAGCCAGGGCCGGCTCGCTTTTGAAGGCCCTGCAGACGTCGAAGCCGCTGTATTCCGGCATGTCTACATCCAGCAGTACCAGGTCCGGCGTGGCTTCACGCGCCAATTTGAGCGCGGCCCGGCCGGAGGTTGCGAAGCGCACCGGCGCGAAATCGCTCAGCATGCAGTTCAATATGCGAATGACCATGAGGTCGTCGTCGACCAGAAGGATGCTGAAATTCTCTTTTTCTTGCATATGTAGTCCGAGATTTGAGCCGGCCAAGCGTCAGCACCCTTCGCGGCCGCGGTCGGCCGGACCGTTACCCTTCAGCGGCCCGGGGCTGCCAGCTATCGGCCGGTGACAGCGCCGATTCGATGGCGTCGGCCAATGTTGTGGCATCGAAGGGTTTGGTAAAGAAGGCGACCGCCCCCAGTTTCATTGCACGCTCGCGCAGTCCGGGGTTTTCACTCGCGGTAACGAAAATAATCGGCGTCGCCGCCGACACAATGAGATTTTGAAGGCGCTCGGCCACCAAGAAACCGTCTCCGGCCGGCAGAGAGACGTCCAGTACGATGACATCCGGGCTGGTTTTGCGGGCGACGGTGATGGCGCTCGCCGCATCCTTGGCCGTACAGACGGTATATCCCATGGACTTGAGCCGCACGCCGATGGTGAGCTGAAAGATGTTGTCATCGTCAATCAATAAGACGGTTTTCATTGTTCGTTACCTGTGATTAGCGCGGCCGCGACTCCCGATTGCGAGGCAGCTTAGCGAGCGAAAAATGGGGATGCTGTAGGGTAAAACTCGACACATCGCCCAAACAAACGACATGTCCGAAGTGGATGCGTGAAACTGCGGGGCGCGTCACGCGATGCCTTGGGCCGCGCAAAGGGGCGTATCGTGCACCGTCATACAAACGGTGCGCATTGCGGCGTCGCACCAGGACGGTAACAGATGATTGGCTCTCTTATCGGCGGTTACTTCTCTACGGCCGGGTTCATGCCCCATGGCATGTGCTATCAGTGGCAGCCGGGCGTGCTCGCGCTTCATGTCATTTCCGACGGGCTGATCTCGCTCGCCTATCTATCGATCTCCGGCACGCTTCTATACTTTGTTCATAGGCGCATCGATCTAAGGCACCAATGGATATTTCTGTGCTTCGCAATATTCATCATTGCGTGCGGCTTCACGCACGCAATGGAGGTTTGGACGATATGGCATCCCACCTATTGGGTTTCCGGCGGAATAAAGCTGGTTACCGCATTGGCGTCAGTCTCGACTGCGATCCTCCTCATCAGGTATTTCCCCACGGCCCTACGCCTTCCGGCTCCATCGGCGATGCACCGCATAGTGCAACTCGAAACGCTCAATCGGAGTTTGGTAGAAGACAGCGCGCGCTCGGCCATTGCGGCGGATGCCGCGCGCCTGGGTTTCTGGACTTTCGACGTTGCCACGAAGGCCCTGTACTGGGACGAATCGATGTATCGACTCTATGGTCTCTTGGCATCCGAGGGCGAGGAACCCGACGCGTTGCGGGAGAGCCGATCCCAGCTGGAAGATCACGCGAAGTACGAACTGGGGGCCATCGATGCACCGGAGGGGGGCCGCGACTACGATGCTGAGTTTCCCGCTGTATACCCAAATGGCGTCATTCGGCAGCTAAAAGCGGTGGCGCGAGTTACGCGCGCCGCGGATGGGCACGCCATTCGCATGCTGGGCGTTACCTTCGATATAACGGAACGTAAGAACGCTGATGAACAGTTCCGTCTGGCTATCGAGGCCGCGCCGACGGGGATGCTGTTGATGGACGCCAAAGGATTCATCGTGCTGGTCAACGCGCAGATCGAAAAGCTTTTCGGCTACCCTCGCTCCGAGTTGCTGGGGCGGCCAATGGAAACGTTGTTGCCGGAGCGCTTTCGCGCGAGTATTCCCGGCTTTCGCTCCGGATCTTTCAGCGCCCCGACGGCGCACGCAGCAGGGCTCTACGGTCTTCGCAAGGATGGCTCAGAAGTACCCATAGAAGTAGGACTCAATCCTCTGCTTACCTCGGAAGGAGAGTTTGTTCTTAGTTCAATCGTGGACCTCTCGCAGCGCCTCGAAATCGAGCGAATCAGAAACGAATTCGTATCAACCGTCAGTCACGAGCTGCGTACCCCCCTAACCTCAATCCGCGGCTCCTTGGGACTGCTTCAATCCGGAGCAATGGGTGCATTGCCGGACAAAGCGGCGGAAATGGTAGCCATCGCCTATAAGAACAGCGGCCGATTGGTGCGAATAATCAACGATATCTTGGATATCAGTACGATTGATGCAGGGAAACTAGCTCTTCAGATGAGAATCGTGACATTGGCTGAATTGCTTCAGCAATCGGTTGAAGCCAATGCGGGCTTCGCGGAGAAATGCGAAGTCCGTTTTGTGCTCGAGCCGGTCTCCGCCAATGAGAGGGTAATGGCCGACCCCGATCGGCTAATGCAAGTAGTGGCGAATCTCTTGTCGAACGCGGCGAAGTTTTCTCATCCGGGTTCCGACGTATTGATTCGCGTCCGGCCTGGTTCAACGACCACGCGTATCGAGGTACAGGACTCGGGCGCGGGAATCCCGGAGGAATTCAAGGCGCGTATTTTTGCGAAATTTGCACAGGCGGATGCTTCCGCCACCCGGCGCTTCGAAGGCACGGGCTTGGGGCTCAGTATTGCGCGCAAGCTTACCGAGGCGATGGGGGGAAGCATCGGATTCGACTCCATACTAGGTCAAGGCTCGGTTTTTTATATCGAGCTGCCGCGAATGGATGCCGCACCTGCGATGCTCCGCGCCACTCAGCTTTCCGAGACCGCCGCGCATAAAGTGCTGCTCGGCTTGGCCGATTCCAGCGAGATTGGCGCGAACGCCACTGTGCCGAGGCTGCTGTATGTGGAAGACGACGAAGATTTGATCAGCGTCATCCGCGCAGCACTCGCCGGCAGAGTCGAAGTCGTGCCGGCGCACAGTTTGCGGGAGGCGGAGCTGCTGCTTCGCGAAGAGGAGTTCGGCTTGGTCATATTGGACCAATTGTTGCCTGACGGAAACGGCATTGGTTTGGTCGATCGAATTGCGGAGTATGCCGGGCATTCCGTGCCGATAATTATCCTCTCGGCCGCCGACGTACCTCATGATGCTTACCTAAAAGTCGCAGCCGTGCTTGTAAAGTCGCAAGTGTCAGCGGCCCAAGTCGCCACTACCATTCTGTCTTATTTGGCCCCCCTTGTTCCCTGAAACATCGCTGCGCCTTGAGGCGCCGTTTGCCAGGCACCTTCAATCTCTTGCGCAAGCTGTTTGTTGGCTTCCGACAATTGCCGGAGCGCGGCGGATTCACCGGCGGAACAGTGAAGTGCGGCACTTGCCGTGACCGCCGCAATCATGCGGTCCATGGCTCCGGCAACTTCACTTATCTTGGGAAAACCGAACATGGCCCCTGCTCCATGAATGGAATGGCAGATACGCTCGATTTCCGGGAATACCGATCGGTCTGCCGCCTGTGCACGCTCAATCATCTTCGCCAGATTGATGACATCGGCCCATGCGCGTTGAAGAAAACTGACTGTCAACAAATCTACCTGTCCCTGTCCCTGCGCTTGCACGCCGGCCGGTCCGCCGCTCTCGGCTGAGCTACGCCGCACCGTGCCTCCATTGTTCCACAGCGAGAACAAGTCGCCGTAAAGCTTCAGTGGATCGAACGGTTTGACAACGACTCCGATGGCGCCCAATTGAAGCAACTGAGCGATCTCCGCCGGTAGGACTTTGGCAGTCATAAAGATAACCGGAATTCTCGCCAGCAATGCACTCTCACGCATGCGTCTGAACGTGGAGGGCCCGTCAAGTCCCGGCATCATCACATCCATGAGAACGAGGTCTGGCCGCAGCTCGTAGGCAAGGTCGATTGCACGCTCGCCTGAGTCGGCGGTCCGCACGTTAAGTCCCGGCACCTGGCGCAGTGTCGCTTGCACGACGCTGCAAATGTCCGGATCATCGTCGACGTATAAAACCGATTGAAAATCCCGTGCTGGCATACTTCTGCCTACTCGTCACGCGGCTGGCAGTTCGTATTCCAAAGCCAATCGGATCAATGCCGAGCGATTCGCCACGCCGAGCTTCACCATAATCCTGCCTCGGTATGTGTCGACGGTTTTGCGGGACAGAGAAAGCTGGAGCGCAATGTCGGAGCTCGTGGATCCGGCAGCGATAAGCTGTACCACTTCGCGTTCGCGGCTGCTTAAGAGCTCAAATGGACTTTTCGGGATGGGCGTGCTCAGCTCGCCGTCGACGAACAACGCCGCGATCACGGGACTAACGTATTGCTTGCCTGCTATTACCTCTTGTATCGCGCGCACCAGTTCCCCGGCCGCTGCCGTTTTTGTGACAAACGCTAGCGCACCTGCGCGAAGCACGCGGCACGCCTGTTCAAGCGTCTGGCATGCCGAAAGAGCAATGATCCGGGTTCGAGGTAATTCCGAGATGATTCGCTGAGTGGCGTCGATGCCGTTTAGGGACGGCAGCATGAGATCCATGATGATCACGTCGGGTCTCAGGCGTTGCGCCACGCTGACCGCCTCCTCGCCGGTCGAAGCAAATCCCACGACTCTCATGCCGTGCTCACGCTCGATAAGCACAGCCAATCCGTCACGCACAATGCTATGGTCGTCTACGATTAGAATACGGGCGGGCGGCTCCGCTGTTTCGATATTCATGCAACAGTATGCGCGCTAATGCCCTCCATTCGTTTGTGCGCTAACCGACGGATAAGGACGCGCAAGGACGCACAAGGATGCTGCAATGCGGGAACTTCGAACGCACTGCGAGCGCACTGCGAACGCACTGCGAACGCCAAGGCGCAATTTGCGCCTATGTCGCCCAACGTACATACGTCTAGCGTCGAAGCGCTTACCGTCGGAACTTCCAGGGGTCCTTCTGCGGTCCCCTTTCAGTGTCGACCAAGGACTTTCGGCGATCATTCCTAGGGAAAGGAAAAGGATGAAGCTCGATCACTTGTCATCGCCCGCGTTGCGGAAGGCTCCGAGCGGCATCACCGGTTTCGATGAAGCTACCGGCGGCGGGCTCCCGCGAGGGCGCACGACCCTTCTTCTCGGGGGTCCCGGATCGGGGAAAACCGTTTTCTCTCTGCAATACCTGATCAATGGTGCCCGCATCTATGGCGAACCAGGCATTTTTGTCGCGTTCGAAGAGACTTCGGAACGCATTCTAGACAATGCAGAAAGTTTCGACTGGCAACTCGGCCAGTTACAGCGAAAAAAACTGCTTTTTATCGATGCCCAGCCGAACTACGATCTTGTGCAGACGGGAGATTTCGATCTGTGCGGGATGTTGGCCGGACTCGAACTGCAAGCCACACAGATGAAGGCTCGGCGCATCGTGTTCGACGCGCTCGATATCCTTTTGGCGATGCTTCCCGATCTTTCCGCGAGAAGACGTGAAATTTACCGGCTGCATGAATGGCTCGTGAACCGTGGATTGACGAGCATCGTTACTCTGAAGGCCAAGGCGGACGAGCCGAATTCCATCACCCAACAACCATACGGCTTTATGCAATTCATGGTGGATTGCTCGGTGATTCTCAATCACAGCGTTGTCGCAGGTGTATCGCAGCGCAATATGCGAGTGCAGAAATATCGCGGCTCGAGTTTCGATGAAAACGAATCACCCTTCGTGATCGGTGATGGAGGATTTGACGTGGCCATCGTACGGACTTTGGGCCGCGACGATGCGAAAGTGACCAATGAACGCGTGACGAGCGGTATCAAACGGTTGGATACGATGTTGGGGGGCGGTTACTACCGCGCAGCCTGCGTTCTGATTACGGGTTTCCCCGGCACGGCAAAGACTACCTTGAGCGGCGCATTCGCCGAGGCCGCGTGCCGCAGAGGGGAACGCACCTTATTCGTGAGTTTTGATTCGGACGGCACAGAAGTCATTCGCAATTTGGCTTCCGTGGGAATTCGGCTGAATCGCTATATAAAAACTGGTCTGCTGCGAATGGTATCGGCCCGTACCATAGTGGGCAGCGCCGAGATGAGTTTGGTCCGGATCAAGGCGATAGCGGCTGCGCACCGAGCCCGCTGCTTGGTGATAGATCCGGTCTCCGCGCTGTCGAATACCGGCAGCGAATTGGCAGCACATGGTGTCGGCCAGCGTCTGGTCGATTGGTCGAAAGCCGATCGCCTCACGTTGGTCTGTACCAGCCTGCTCAATGAGATTTCCGGGCAGTCGGAATCCGATTCGACGCTTCACATGTCGACCTTGGCGGACACCTGGATTCATCTTAGCTACGTGGTGCAGGCCGGCGAGCGCAACCGCGGCATGTCCATCATCAAATCGCGCGGTACCGCGCACTCGAATCAGGTGCGCGAGTTGATCCTCAGTAATTCCGGCGTGACCTTGGCCGACATCTTCACTGCGGGCGGGGAGGTCTTGATGGGGACTATGCGTTGGCAGAAGGAAAGCGCTGAGCGTGTCGAGGACGAGGTGGCCGAGGTCGCCGGAAAACTCAAACTCGTCACTCTCGATGCGCAACAGGCCGAACTCGAGGTGCGGCTGAAGGCCGTGCAAACGGAACTGCTCGCCAAACAATTGGAAAAGACCCTACTGGCACGCACTACGGCCAGCCGCAAGGCGGTGATCCTGCATGGCAGTGTGCGCATGCGCGAGTTGCGCGGCGGCGACGCGCCGAAGCATAAGTGAGCGCCGCATGACCCGACGTTCAACGTACAGGTTCCGTTTGTATGTCGCCGACGACACCATGAACTCCGCTCTGGCCACGACCAATCTACAGGCGCTGTGCAAGACGCACTTGCCCGGCCGCCACGAGATCGAGATCGTGGACGTGTTCAAAGACCCGCAACGCGCCATATTGGAGGGAATTCGCATGACGCCGACGCTCTTGAGGTTGGCGCCGCTGCCAATGAGGAGAATAGTCGGCACGCTCGTAGATACCCACCGCGTAATGGAGACTTTGGGATTAGTCAGTAACGTCACATGAGCCTCAAATCGCCCCCGCCGGAGGACAGGGACAGCGACGAAATTTCGGTAGTGATCAAGGCGCTTCGCGCGGCGGACCTACGGCTGGAGGAACTGACTTCCGGCGAAGTAGACACTGTCTCGGATCGCGAGGGCCGCTCTTTCTTGCTGCGGCACGCCCAAGACCAATTGCGCGAAGCCGAGGCGGCCAAACAAGCCGCAATTCTCAACGCCTTGCCGGCGTACATTGCAGTGCTCGACGTGGCCGGCGGCGTGCTATCGGTAAACGAGATGTGGGAGCGGGCAACTGATGGCAACGCGCTGCACGGCCCTGCTTACGGCGTCGGGGTCAATTATCTTGAAAAATGCGATGAAGCGCGCGGCCCGGATTCCATCGAGTCGCGCCGCGCAGCCACCGGCATTCGCTCCGTGCTGTCCGGCGTACAGAAGAGTTTCTCCATGCAATATCCCTGTGACCTGCCGGCCGGGCGCCACTGGTTCCTATTGACGACCACACCGTTGGCTGCCAACCACCCGCGGGGCGTCGTCATCATGCACGTGGATATCACGGATCAAAAGCGCAGCGAAGCTGCGCTCCGCCGCTTTGCCGTGGCCATGGATGCGACCGCCGATGCGCTGTTTCTAGTCGATCGCTCAAGCATGCGTTACATCCACGTCAACGAGGCGGCGTGTCGTATGCAGGCCCAGACGCGTACCGGCTTGCTCGCCTCCTCACCCGCGCTAGTCCTGGGTGTCACGGAAAAGGAACTTGCGGAAACGTACGATCGACTGATTCAAAGCGGCGTCGATGCAAGACCGGTGGAAGTAATGCGACACCGCAGCGACGGTTCGAATGGCTGCTTCGAGCTCCGACGGCATGCTCACCCTTCAGGCAACAGTTGGACGATCGTCTCGATCATGCGTGACGTGACCGACCGAAAAGAAGCCGAGACCCGAATCGTTCAGCTTAGCCGGGTGCACGCCATGTTGAGCGGGATCAATGCCCTCATCGTGCGCGTGCGTGATCGAGACGAGCTGTTCAGCGAGGCGTGTCGCATTGCGACCGACGAAGGCGGCTTTAAGATGATCTGGATCGGCCTGGTCGACCCAACAAGGCAAAGAATGGTACCAATGGCCTCGGTGGGCGTGCGCGAGGAATTCATAGCAGAGATTCGCGACAACTTCACCCTACAGGAGGGCAGCGACCAGAGCCACACCATGACGGCACGGGCGGTGCGTGAGGCCAAACCTTACGTCGCCAACAATTTGGAAACTAGCACCGATGTCTTATTCGGCAAAGAACACCTCGCGGCAGGGATCCGCTCGATGGCGGTTCTTCCGTTGATCATCGGCAGCACCGTGGTCGGCGTAGTCGCCTTGTACGCCTACGAGATTGAGTTCTTTCACAGTGGGGAGATGAGGCTGTTGACCGGACTCATCGGTGATATCGCCTTCGCGATCGATCACATCGAAAAACAGGAGCGGCTGGATTACCTGGCCTACTACGATGTTCTTACCGGGCTTGCGAATAGAGCGCTGTTTCTCGAGCGCACGGCGCAATATATCCGCAGCGCTGCAACCGGCCGGCGCAAGTTAGCCCTGTTTCTAGTCGACTTGGAGCGCTTCAAGAACATCAATGACAGCCTCGGCCGGCCGGCCGGCGATCTGCTGCTCAAGCAAGTTGCAGCCTGGCTCACCCAGATCGTGGGCGATGTAAATCTGTTGTCGCGCGTGGACGCGGACCATTTCGGCATCGTGGTGCCTGATCTCAAAAATATTCGCGATGCGATTCGCTTGCTCAAGAAAACCATGTCGGCATTTTTGTCGCATCCGTTTCAGCTCAACGATGCGGTGTTTCGAATCGCCGCCAAGGTCGGCGTGGCGGTATTTCCGGAGGACGGCACAGACGCCGACACATTGTATAGAAACGCAGAGTCCGCACTCAAGAAAGCGAAGCTCAGCGGAGACCGGTATCTGTCTTACTCACAAAACATGACCGTGTCGGTAGCGGGCCGGCTCACGCTGGAGAATCAACTCAGACTGGCGCTGGAACGCAAGGAGTTTGCGCTTTTCTATCAGCCGAAGATGAATCTCGTCAGCGGCAAAATCACCGGCGCGGAAGCGTTGCTGCGGTGGAATGATCCCTTGACGGGATTGGTCAGCCCAAACCGAATCATTCCAATTCTCGAGGAGACCGGATTGATGCATGACGTCGGCCGCTGGGCGCTCAACGAGGCCGTTGAGACTTATCGTCGCTGGCACGTCGCCGGCCTCACCGCAGTGTGCATCGCGGTGAATGTTTCGCCCATGCAACTTCGTAATCGCGATTTCGTCGCCGAGATCCGCCAGGCGATTGGCGACGATCCGGTGGCGGCGGCAGGGCTGGAACTTGAGATCACTGAGAGCCTGATCATGGAGGACGTTCGCCTCAGCATTGGTAGTCTTCGCGCAATCCGCGCACTGGGCGTGAGAATTGCCATCGACGATTTCGGGACGGGATTCTCCTCGCTGAGCTACTTGGCCCGACTTCCTGTGCACACCCTGAAAATCGATCGCTCATTCGTGATCGACATGGGAGGGGGCCCGGAAGGGTTGGCGCTGGTGTCGACCATCATCAACCTCGCGCATTCAATGAGATTGAATGTTGTCGCGGAGGGCGTGGAGACCGAGGAACAATCGCGTCTCCTGCGCCTGCTCAACTGCGACGAAATACAGGGCTATTGGTTCGGCCATCCCGTGCCGAGCGACGTCTTCGAGGCAAAGTACCTGGGCGCTGGCGCCCTAAGCGAATAAGTTGCTAAAAATTAAGCAGCATTGAGCCGGTATTTACACAACGATTGTTCCCTCGCTCGCAGCGGTCATTCGGCCGATCACCGACGCCTGCGCAAATCCAAGGCGAGTGAAGATCGATTGCACGTTTGGCAACTCTTTCGGGCCGCAGGCAACCAGCAGCCCGCCCGAGGTCTGAGGATCGGTGAGGATTGCCTGCAGCGGCGCGCTCGCGGGCTTGAGCGACCTCACGTCTTTGCCATAGGACAGCCAATTTCGGGCGGATGCGCCGGTCGCAATTCCGGATTCCGCGAGCGCCCAGACCCCGGGCAGCAACGGCACCCGGTCCGCCTCGATCCGCGCGCCGAGTCCGCTGCCCCGGCACATCTCGAGCAGATGACCCAGCAATCCAAACCCGGTCACATCCGTCATAGCGTGCACACCCGAAAGACTCCCTAGTTCCATGCCCGGTAAATTGAGTTGCGTGGTCACGTCGATCAAGACGCGGTAGGCGGCGTCATCCAGCAGATTCCTCTTGAAAGCCGCGGACAGTATGCCGACGCCGAGCGCCTTACCGAGGATCAACAGGTCGCCTTCCTCGGCGCGGCTATTGCGTTTGACCTTCCTTGGGTCAACAACCCCGGTGACGGCAAGTCCATAGATGGGTTCCACGGAATCAATGCTGTGCCCGCCCGCGATGGGAATGCCGGCGTGTGCGCATACCGCCTCGCCGCCGCGCAGGATGTCGCGAATGGAATCCCGGGACAGCGTATTGATCGGCATGCCCACGATAGCCAATGCCAGCAGGGGCCGCGCACCCATGGCATAGATGTCGGAGAGGGCGTTGGTCGCGGCAATACGGCCGAAATCGAAGGGATCATCGACAATGGGCATGAAAAAGTCGGTAGTCGCCACGATTGCCTGGTCGTCGTTCAGGCGGTACACGGCAGCGTCGTCAGAGGTGTCGGCGCCCACCAGCAAATCGGGGTAGTGCGCGGCCGGCAATGCGCCCTGCAAGAGCTCGGACAGGATTCCGGGTGAAATCTTGCAACCGCAGCCGCCACCGTGCGAGAGCGACGTCAATCGCGGTGTCGGTGAGGGTGCCGGCGGTGCTTTCATCGAATCTCGCATCGAAAGTGGCGGAAGGTAGCAGGAGTCGAACCTACCGGGAAACGCTTGACGTCCCCCACCGGGTTTGAAGCCCGGCCGCACCACCGGATGCGCATGCCTTCCGACGATTACACCGAATCTGCTTCATGCCAGCTGCTGTCGGAACGCAGCACACGTCCCCGAGGCGTGCGGCGAGTATAGCCAACGCGGTCGAAGAACTCCAAAACCTGAATAGTGCGTTTTCGGCCCAGCCCGATCGAATCGCGATAGTCCGCGGCCTCGACCCAGCCGCGTTGTTGGTAGAGAGCGCGCAGTTCCCGAGCCAACGCGCGAATGCTGTCCCGGTGGTAGAAGAGATCGTGCACCACCTGGTATACCTCATGCTGCACCATGCACTTGCGCAGCACCAGCCGGACCTCGTCGTCGTCGGCTCGCACCTTGAGCGCCAGATCTCGCACCCAAGGCGGATCGAAACGTCCCGCGGCCAGGGCGGATTGCAGCTCTTGCGACAGCTCGCGTTCGCGCTCGTTGAGCGTGGCGCGATGCTCCGGAACGTGCAGCCAGTATTCGCTCTGCCTCACGAGCTGCTTCTGCACGAGTTCATCGACCAGTGCGCGCCAAATCGCGTCCGCGATGGTCGGCGCAGTCATGCGGCGCAGGCGTCCCCGATCGATCCCCGGCTCATCGGGCTGCTGTCGGTGGAAGTCCCGCAATGCACCGAGGGCGCGTTCCCCCAAGCTCTGCCAGTGGGAATCCAGAATAACGACATTCCGCCCCGTGGCGTCGACGACCCGCGCCTGCGGCGGCAGTGCGATTCGCTCCGGCGCAAGACTCGTCAGCAGCGCAAGCTCCCGCATCTCGATGCCCAGGGGAGATTTCTCGAGCAGCCGCAAAATTCCCCCGCCCGAGAGCATGCTCTGAACGGCCGCAAGATAGGCCAATCGATCCGGACTGCGTCGACGGCGCGCGGGTGGAACAGGGTCGATGACCACTCCCCCACCCTGCGTTTTACGCGCCTGCGCATCGCGCACGATGAAGACATCGCCGGCGGCCGCACAGACCGGGCGCTCGAACACGAGTTGCGCAAATGTCGCCCCGCCTCCGGTCAGTTCGTTCGCTTCCAGCAGGACAACATGAGCAACCCGATGCGCAGTGCCGAGGTGCACATGCAGCGGCACTCGATTCGCAGGCGGCACACCATCCCGCAGCCAACGCAGCTGCACATCGAGACGCACACTGGGTTGGAGCGCGCGCGGATCGGCCAACCAATCGCCACGCGTGAGTGCCGTCTTGTCGATCCCGGCCAAATTCAGCGCGCAGCGCTGGCCTGCACGGCCGATCTCGGAATCGGTGTTTTGCGCGTGAATGCTGCGCACCCGGACCGACGTGCCCGCCGGCATGATGGCGATGGTATCGCCCACGCGAACGCATCCCGCGAGCGCAGTGCCGGTGGCGACCGTACCGCGGCCCGGCAACGTGAACACGCGGTCGACGGCGAGACGAAACAAGCCATCGTCGGAGCGCATCGGCCAATCGGCCGCAGTACGAATCAGGTGCGCGCGGAGCACGGCAACACCGGGATCTCCGGGCGCGACGGCATTCAGCGCAAACAGGGGTGCATCGTGCAGCGGCGTCGAAGAAAGCAGGACCCTGACCTCCGCCGTTACGCCCAAGCATCGCGCTGCGTCCACCCGGTCGATTTTAGTGAGTGCAACGGCACCGCGACGCACCCCTAGAAGTTCCAGGATGGCGAGGTGTTCACGCGTCTGCGGCATGACGCCGTCGTCCGCCGCAATGACCAGCAGTGCAAAATCGATTCCGCCGGCGCCGGCCACCATGGTGTGCACCAGCCGCTCATGCCCCGGGACGTCGATGAAACCCAAGGTCTCGCCGCCGGCCACGGCTGAGTAGGCATAGCCGAGTTCTATGGAGATACCCCGTTCCTTCTCCTCCTTGAGCCGATCCGTGTCGATACCGGTCAAGGCGCGCACGAGACTGGTCTTGCCGTGATCGATGTGACCGGCAGTGCCGATGATCATCGGCCGAAAGCACTCCATTGCGCAGTGAACTCGGCTTCGTCCGCGACCTCCAGGCAGCGCATGTCGAGCCACAGCGCCTGATCGGCGATGCGGCCGATAACGGGACGCGGCAGCTCACGCAACAGGGCCTCGAGTCGATTGAGACTCGAACGCCTGGACTGAGATTGATCCACGCGCAAACCGAAGCTTGGCAGGCGGTCGGCCGGCAACGACCCGCTGCCGACCTGCGAAGTCATCGGCGTCACCGCCACGTAGAATGCCTCGCCGACAGCGGCCTGCACCGCGGGCAGCAAACGTCTTGCCTGGCTCTCGATCGCAGGTACGGAACGCGTCAGCAAGCGCAGTACGGGGAGCCTATCAGCAAGCAATTCCGGTGCTCGGTACAGCCCCAACACCGCCTCCAAAGCGGCCAAGGTCAGCTTGCCCACCCGCAGCGCGCGTTTCAGCGGATTCTTCTTGAGGCGCTCGATCAGATCGGCGCGCCCGACAATGAGGCCGGCCTGCGGGCCGCCCAACAGCTTGTCGCCGCTGAACGCGACGAGATCGGCGCCGGCGGCGATCGCCTCACGAACCGTCGGCTCCTTCGGTAGACCCCATCGTGCAAGGTCGATGAGACTGCCGCTGCCGAGGTCCACCGCCAGGGGTACCCCGTGCGCCCGGCCCACGGCGGCGAGCTCGCCGATTCCGACGGCAGCCGTGAATCCGGTGATCGCGTAGTTGCTGGTGTGCACTTTCATCAGCAGCGCCGTGCGCGGGCTGATGGCGTTCGTATAGTCCGCGGTATGCGTGCGATTGGTGGTGCCGACTTCGATGAGTTTCGAGCCGGCGCTGCGCATTACGTCCGGGATGCGGAATGCGCCGCCGATTTCAACCAGTTCTCCGCGCGACACCACGACCTCGCGTCGCTTGGCCAGGGTATTCAACATCAGCAGAACCGCAGCGGCGTTGTTGTTCACCACCGTCGCCGCCTCGGCACCCGTCAACTCACGCAGCAAGGGTTGAACCACATCATCACGGTCGCCGCGGCCACCGTTACCTAGATCGTATTCCAGATTGACGGGGGCGCTGAGGGCGTGCACCACGGATTGCTCGGCGGCGCTGGGCAGCAGCGCTCGCCCAAGATTGGTGTGCAGGACCGTGCCGGTCAAATTGAAGACGGGTCGCAACCGCGGACGCGTCTCCTGTTGCAAGCGCGCATCGACACTTCTTGCGATGGTCTGCGGAACCAGCGCCCGGTGAGACAGCTCGCCGAGGACAGCCTGCCGACGTAGCGCGGCCAGCGCCTCGCGCAATGCCGCCGTTACCTGAGTTCGCGAGTAGCGAGCCAGCGTGGGCGCAAAATCTGCCTCGTTCAACAGCCGATCCAGCGAGGGGATATCGGCCGCACGCGCCGGCGTGAAATCGGTCGACACATCAATTCTCGTTGGGCTGCCACAGGAGCGGATTGCCGCTCGCGCGATGATAGCCCCGCTCGCCGAGCAGCAAATCGAGGTTCAAGCTGGCCAAGTCGTCAGCCACGGGCTCCACCCCGGGATCCTTCTCCTGATAGAGAACCTTGCGGTAGCCACGGCACTCCTCGCAGGTTTCTGCACGTACGGCCGTCTCCACCGCGCTGCCGTCGTTCTCCGGATTCGTTCCGATGGTGGCGGATTGATAGGCAATGCTCTTGCCCGAGGCGCCGCACCGGGTGCACTGCACACGCACCATGTGCCACTCGGTGGCGCACAGTGCACAGTGTAGATAGCGATATCCCTGATACGGTGACTGAGCATAGACCATGCTCGCCACCGGTTCGGTACCGCAAAGCGGGCAAATACCCGGCACATCGAGAAGGCTCACCCTGTCGGCGGCGAAACAAGCGGCCCATGCGGCCCAATGCACCTGCATCGACGCCATGACGATGGGCGCGGCCGCGGCGTCGACCTCCTCGTCTCCCGACTGCAGCAAGGCGTCCGCTTGACCTTCGATCCATCCGCGGGATGCACGTCGAATTCTCGAGATCGTCTCGGCCACGCCTGCCGGAAATTCCGCGTGCGCGGCCAGCGCCGCGCAGATGATGCGGAGCGTTTCGATCCACGCATCGCCGCGCGGCCACGCGCCCGGTTGAATGGGCGGCATGCCGTGCTCCGCCGACACATGGATCTGCTCGGGTGTTGGGGCGGAGACGGATAGGTCCTCGAGCGCCGCATGCTGCGCATCCACCAATACCGCGAGGAAGCGCAGGTAATCGCCGATGCCGGGGCGCACGCCTAAGTGGCGCAGTCGCGCCGCGCGTCGGGCAAACACGGTGGCACGCGCCGGTATTCGAACCCGGGGAATCGACCGCTGCGCGAGGGTTTCGATCTCGCCGGGTTCCAGGATGCGTTGCGCCATGATAGGCGCAACTCTACCTCTGTTGGATACCCTTGGTCACCTCGCGAAACCAGGCACGGTGATGTTTCCACGCCCAGCCCGGGGTAACCCAGCCGCGCGTCATGGCGCGAATCGACCCTTTGACCCAGATCCCGGCGTAAATATGCACGACGATGGCGCAGATGAGCAGAAAGGCGAAAAACGCATGTGCGAGCGCCCCGAGACGTACCAGGTTGATGGAGAAATAGCCGGAGAAGTACTGCCGCCAAATGAGAATGCCGGATAGCAACAGACAGGCCAGACAAACCACAATCGTAAAATACAGCAGTTTCTGGCCGCCGTTATAGCGCCCGACCTCCGGCAAGCTCTCTTCCCGGTTGTTCACCACGTCCCGCATCTTGCGCAGCCACACCCAGTCCCGTTGCTGCAGCAGGTTGTCGCGCCACAGCTTCGCTCCGTACAGAACGAACGCGGCCACCATGAAGCAGCCGATGAAGGGATGCAGGATCCGCGTCCAAGGACCGCCGCCGAACAGATTGGTCAGCCAGAACAAGGCCGGATGAAACAACGCGAGCCCCGACAAGGCCAGCAGCACGAAGCTGATCGCCACGATCCAGTGGTTGATGCGCGTGGCGGCGCCGTAGCGCACGATTCGATCGGGAGAGTGCAGGCTCATGGCGCTTTCTCCAGCTCACGGCGCGCGGCTTCCTCGTCTCGCTCGTCGGTTTCGTTCGGTCCGATGCCGATGTAGTGCAGAAAGCCCACCGCCGCAGTGGCGGCGATCGCGAACAGCGCCAGGGGTTTGGCGACGCCCTTCCACAGCCTCACGGTGGGACTGATTCGGGGTTTCTCGGGCAACCCCGCGTACAGCCCCGGTTGATCCGCGTGGTGCAAAACGTACATCACATGCGTGCCGCCCACCCCAGCGGGATCGTAAAGGCCGGCTTGGTCGAAGCCTCTGGACTTCAGATCCTCGATGCGCTCCTCGGCATGCTGCGTCATATCCTCCTTGGTCCCGAAGACGATGGCTCCCGTAGGACAGGATTTGACGCACGCCGGTTCGAGGCCCACGGCAACGCGGTCGGAACACAGCGTGCACTTATAAGCTTTCTTGTCTTTCTTCGAGATGCGGGGAACGTCGAACGGACAGCCGGTGATGCAATAACCGCAGCCGATGCAGTTCTCTTCCTGAAAATCGACGATGCCGTTGGCGTACTGCACGATCGCGCCCGGCGACGGACACGCCTTGAGGCATCCGGGGTCTTCGCAGTGCATGCAGCCGTCCTTGCGAATCAGCCATTCGAGATCGCCCTTGGGGTTCTCGTACTCCGTGAAGCGCATCAGCGTCCAGGAATGCTCGGAAAGGTCAGCCGGATTGTCGTAGTGGCCGGTGCAACTGCCGATTGCATCGCGCAGATCGTTCCATTCCATGCAGGCAACCTGGCACGCCTTGCAGCCGATGCACTTGGTGGTGTCGATGAGTTTCGCCACCTGGCCGGTATGTGCGCCGCGCGCTTCAGGGGATGGCAGGGTGGTTGCCGAGCGGCGGACGATGTCGAGCGATTGCAACGGCATGGTTTCTCCTAGATCTTCTCGACCCTGACCAGAAACGCCTTGAATTCGGGCGTCTGCGAGTTGGCGTCGCCGACGGACGGAGTCAGTGTATTGGCGAGGAATCCCGGCTTTGCGACGCCCATGAATCCCCAATGGATGGGCACCCCCACCGTGTGCAAGACCTTGCCGTCCACGTGCAGCGGCCGGATGCGCTTGGTAACCATCGCCACGGCCTTGATGAACCCGCGGTTGGAACTCACTTTGACCGTCTCACCCGTCGCGATTCCGATGTCTTTCGCGAGGGCTTCACCGATCTCGACGAACTGCTGCGGCTGAATGATGGAGTTCAGGCGCGCGTGCTTGGTCCAGTAATGGAAGTGCTCGGTGAGCCGATACGTGGTCGCCACATGCGGGAACTGCGCCGCCTTGCCGAACTGCTCTCGATCGTCCGGAAACACCCTTGCGGCGGGATTGTTCGTCGCCTGCGGCTGTTTCGGATGAAGGGGGTTGTAGCCCAGTGGAGTCTCGAAGGGCTCGTAGTGCTCGGGAAACGGTCCCTCGGCCATGCCGCCCCGGGCAAAGAATCGCGCGACTCCCTCGGGGTTCATGATGAACGGTCCCATGCCACCGGCCGGATTCTCATCGACCTTGAAATCCGGCACATCCACGCCGCTCCACGCCGTGCCGTTCCAACCGATGAGTTTACGCGCCGGGTCGTAGGGCATGCCGCTCGCATCGCAGGACGCCCGGTTGTACAGCACCCGGCGGTTGGCCGGCCATGCCCAGGCCCAATTCAAGGTCTGCCCGATGCCGCTGGGATCATTGTTGTCGCGCCGGGCCATGAGATTGCCGGTGGGGCCCCAGGAACCGCAGAAAATCCAGCAGCCGCACTGCGTGCTGCCGTCGTCGCGAAGCTCTGCAAATCCCGCCAGCTGCTCGCCCGCCTTGCGCGTAGTCTTGGTCGCATCCTTCGGATCCGCCAAATCCTTGAGGGCGTTGCCGGAGTATTCCCGAGCCAGCTCCTCCGGGCGGGGGCTTTGAGGCTGCGCATACTTCCAGGTCAGGTTGAGGATGGGATCCGGAAACGCGCCGCCGTCCTTGGCGTACATGGCTCGCATGCGCGTGAAGATTCCCGCCATGATTTCTATGTCGCTGCGGGCTTCGCCGGGCGGGTTGGCGCCTTTCCAATGCCACTGCAGCCAGCGCGCCGAATTGACCAGCGCCCCGTCCTCTTCCGCGAAGCAGGTGGTCGGCAGCCGAAACACTTCCGTTGGTATCTTCGCGGGATCGACATCGTTGTGCTCGCCGTAGTTGCGCCAGAATTCGGAAGTCTCGGTCGCCAGCGGGTCCATGATGACGAGAAACTTGAGCTTCGACAGACTCGCCGTCATCTTGGCCTTGTTCGGCGCCGCGGCCAGGGGATTGAATCCCTGTGCCAGGTAGCCGTTGACCTTGCCCTGATGCATCAACTCGTACATCTGCAACATGTCGTAGAGCTTGTCGACCTTGGGCAGGTAGTCGTAGGCCCAGTTATTCTGCGCCGTCGCCGCATCGCCCCACCACGCCTTCATTAAGCTCACGTGAAACTTCGGCGTGTTCTGCCAGTAGCTCAATTGATTGGGCCGCAGCGGCTTGAGCGTCCGAGCCGTGATGAACTTTCCGTAGTCCTGTTCGCTCTCGAGGGGCAGCCCGATATACGCCGGCAGTTGATTCGACAAGAGACCGAGATCGGTGAGCCCCTGGATGTTCGAATGTCCGCGCAGCGCGTTCATGCCGCCGCCGGCGACGCCGATATTGCCGAGCAGCAATTGCACCATCGCACCGGTGCGAATCATCTGCGAACCGATCGAATGCTGCGTCCAGCCGAGCGCGTACATGATGGTCATCGCCCGCGTCGCCGTCGCCGTCGAGGCAATCAGGTCCCAGATGAACAGCACCTTGTCTTTGGGAGTACCGCAGACTCGCTCGACCATTTCCGGCGTGTAGCGCGCGTAGTGCTGTTTCAGCAAGGTGTACACGCAGCGCGGGTGCGCCAGGGTTACGTCGACTTTGGCGTATCCATCCGGCCCGATTTCATAGTCCCAGCTGGATTTGTCGTAGCTGTGCTTCTCGGCGTCGTAGCCGGAATAGATGCCGTCGGTGAAGGTGAACTCCTGCTTGACGATGAACGACAGATCGGTGTGATGGACGACATAGTCGCGTTGGATCTTGTCCTTGGTCAGAAGGTAGTTGAGCAAGCCACCGAGGAATACGATGTCGGTGCCCGAACGAATGGGGGCGTAGTAATCCGCCACCGATGCCGATCGCGTGAAGCGTGGATCGACGACGATGAGCTTCGCCTTGTTGTGGGCTTTCGCCTCGGTGACCCATTTGAAGCCGCAGGGATGGGCCTCGGCGGCATTTCCGCCCATGATGAGCACCACGTCGGCATTTTTGATGTCGACCCAGTGATTCGTCATCGCTCCACGGCCAAACGTCGGGGCAAGACCTGCCACCGTCGGGCCGTGTCACACACGAGCCTGGTTATCGAATCCCAACAGTCCGAAAGATCGCGCCACCTTGTGCGTGATATACCCAGCTTCGTTGCTCGACGCGGAGGCTGCCAGCATGCCGGTGGTCAGCCATCGGTTCACCGTGAGGCCGTCCGGCGTCTTGGCAACGAAATTCGCGTCTCGATCCTGCTTGAGGAGTTTGCTGATCCGGTCGAGCGCGTCGTCCCAAGTAATCCTTTGCCACGTGTCGGATCCCGGCGCACGATATTCCGGGTACTTGAGGCGGCTCTCGCTGTGCACGAAGTCGATGAGGCCGGCGCCCTTCGGGCACAGGGTGCCACGATTGACGGGATGATCGGGGTCGCCCTCGATGTGGAAGATGCTCGGCTGAGCATTCTTCGCACCATCACCCAGGCCATACATCAGAATGCCGCACGCGACCGAGCAATACGGGCAGGTATTGCGCGTCTCGGTGGCCCGCGTGAGTTTGTACTCACGTACCTCCGCGAGCGCTTCGCCGGGCGAGAAGCCCATGAGTGCCAAACTTGAACCCACCAGCGACATGCCGGTGACCTTCAAGAATTGGCGTCTTGTCAATTCAGACATGACTACCCTCCTCCTGCCTCGACTGCGCGGGTCCGTTGGAAGCGAGGTAACAAGTCTAGATCCGCACTCCGAACAGTACAAGCCGCGTTAAATGCACAGGGGTCACCAAGGCGTTCCTCCGAACGGCGTGATATCGCAGCTTCCGGCACTGGAAATGGCATACTTTTGCGCCATATAGGGTGATATTGGCCATCGATTGAAATTTAACTCTCTTGGCGCCGGTCCCATCTACTGGAACACCACACGATCTCGCGACGCGACCAACTAACCGCAGAAGGTGCTTGCGCGGCCATTTGTGAATACCTGACCTGGATGAGTAAATTATGATTTTAGTGCTGCTGGTATTCCTAGGCGGTGTACTCACCATCGTGAGCCCGTGCATTCTGCCGGTATTGCCGTTTGTGTTCGCCCGATCTGAGCAGAAATTTCTGACCAGCGGACTGCCTATGTTGGTGGGAATGGCAGTCACCTTCGCCGGCATTGCCACGTTGGCTGCGGTGGGCGGAGCCTGGGCGGTGGGCCTCAATCAATACGGGCGCCTGGCGGCGATGGTCCTGCTGGCGGCCTTCGCCGCCACTCTGCTGTCAAGGCGGCTGGCGGATTGGATGACTCGCCCCCTGGTTGCACTGGGAAATCGATTGATGCCGTCCGGCACTGGAGGCGATGCAAAAGTCGGAGTTGTCCCCTCTCTGCTGCTGGGAGTCGCCACGGGATTCTTATGGGCGCCTTGCGCCGGCCCGATTCTGGGACTCGTTCTGACGGGAGCGGCCATATCGGGACCGAATGCTCATACCACCGCCTTGTTGTTTGCCTACGCGGCGGGCGCGGCGACCTCGTTGGCTATCGCGATCCTCGCCGGCGGTCGCGTATTTCGTGCGTTGAAAAGATCGCTCGGTGCGGGCGAGTGGGTACGGCGGGCTCTGGGTGTCGCAGTATTGCTTGCCGTCGCGGCCATCGCCTTGGGTTGGGACAGTAGCGTGCTCACGCGCTTGTCGCTCGCCGGGACGAATCGGCTGGAGCAGTCACTGATCGACGCCATAAAACCGGGCGGCGCCGCACCGGGCAATGCGAATTCCGTGGCCACGACCAATTCCATGGCCATGACCAATTCCATGGCCGGAGGCCAATCCATGATGGTGTCGGGCAAGCCCTCCGCAGGACTGCCGATCGAAGGGGATATGCCCTCGCTCAGCGGCGCCACGGCATGGCTGAATTCGCCCGCTCTGTCGCGCGAGGCGCTGCGCGGCAAAGTTGTCCTGGTCGATTTCTGGACTTATTCCTGTATCAACTGCCTGCGGGCATTGCCCTACGTGAAAGCGTGGTACGCGAAATATAAGGATCATGGTCTCGTCGTGATCGGAGTTCACGCGCCCGAGTTCGCGTTCGAAAAGGATCAGGCCAATGTGCGGCGCGCCGTGAGTGAGTTGGGCATCACCTATCCTGTGGCTCTCGACAACAACTATGCCATTTGGCAGGGATTCAACAATCAGTATTGGCCGGCGCACTACTTCATCGATGCCGACGGCCAGATACGCAGCCACCATTTCGGCGAGGGAAACTACGAGGAATCGGAGCAGATCATTCGCCAGATGCTCACCCAGGCGGGATACACGAATCTACCGCCGCCCGGTATGGATACCTCCACGGCCGTCGGTGTACAGGCTGCCGCCGACGAAGCGCACGATCAATCACCGGAGACTTACCTCGGCTATGCGCGGGCGCAAAATTTCCGTTCGACCGGCGGTTTGGTTCAAGATCGAGCTCAACCCTATGCCATCCCGCCTTCATTGGACTTGAATCAATGGGCGCTCGCCGGGAAATGGCTCATCGACAAAGAGAAGGCCGCACTGATCAAGGCGCCGGGAAAGATCGTGTATCGGTTCTACGCACGAGATCTTCATCTCGTGCTGGGCCCCGGGCCGGACGGCAAGCCGATCCGATTTCGCGTGCAACTGGATGGTTCTGCCCCCGGTGCGAACCACGGCTCGGATACGGATGCGAATGGCGACGGCGTGATCAGAGAGCAGCGCTTATACCAGTTGATTCGGCAAACCACGGCCGTTGGCGAACATGTCTTTTCAATCGAGTTTTTGGACAACGACGTTCAGGCCTATTCATTTACATTTGGTTGAGGACCGCATCATGGCATTCAAGAACGACCTTCCGGGTAATCGATCCGAGCCTGCCCTGGATCGACGGCGCTTTCTGACCGCCGGTCTGGCGGCCTTGGCCGTCGGCGCCGGCATCGCCCGAACGTTCGCGTCGACGCAATCGGCGCCCGCATCGAGCGGCGACGTGTCGATCGAGAACTTCTCCGCCGCGGGGAAGAGCGAGGGTGTCGTGCGTGTTGCAAAACTGGTGAAAACCGATGCGCAATGGCGCGCCCAGCTCTCGGCGCTGAGTTATCGCGTTACCCGCCAGGAGGGAACGGAAGCGCCATTTTCCGGTGAATACACCAATAATCATGCGGACGGGATCTACCGCTGCATCTGCTGCGACACGGCGCTGTACGACTCAAAGACAAAGTACGAGTCGGGGACAGGTTGGCCCAGCTTCTGGAAGCCGATCTCTGCGTTGAATGTCGTGAAAAGTTCCGATTCCAGCCTCGGCATGCAGCGAGATGCGATTTCATGCCGGCTCTGTGACGCGCATTTGGGACATGTGTTCGACGACGGCCCGCGGCCGACCGGGCTCCGCTACTGCATGAACTCCGTAGCGTTGCATTTCGTCGCAAATCAAACTGTTTCATGAGGTGCAACTATGACTTTTCCGGCAAAGCCGCGGTCGAAACCATTACTGGCAGTGCTTGCGTTGGGAGCACTCTGCGTCGTCCTTTGGCGGTCGCCGCTGTTCGGCGCAGAAGCCCCTGTCGTCGTTGCGCCACCCGCTATCGATAACCCCAAGGCCCCGGGGAGCCTGCAGACCGCGGTCCTCGCGGGCGGCTGCTTTTGGGGTGTGCAAGGGGTCTTTGAACATGTGCGCGGCGTTCAAAAGGTCGTTGCCGGTTATGCCGGCGGCGACAGATCGACCGCCCAGTACGAGACCGTTAGTTCCGGGTCGACCGGCCACGCGGAGTCAGTCAAGATTACTTTCGATCCTGCGGCAATTTCCTACGGTCAGATACTTCAGATCGCATTCTCGGTCGTACACGACCCGACGCAGCTCAATCGACAGGGTCCGGATGTCGGCACCCAATATCGCTCGGCGATCTTTTACGCCGATGAGACGCAGAAGCATATTGCCGAGGCCTACATCGGCCAACTCGATTCATCGCATGCGTTCCCCCGCCCGATCGTGACGCGAGTGGATCCGCTCAGGGGATTCTATCCGGCTGAGGACTATCATCAGGACTATCTGTATCACAACCCGAGCGCGCCCTATATCGCGATGTACGACATTCCCAAGGTCGAAAACTTCAAGCACCTGTTTCCCGAGCTTTATAGCGGGCGGCCGGTATTGGCGAATGCGAAATGAGGCGCGCCCATCGCGGGCGCGCCTGCCGGTTGCTACCTAGATGCTCATGCAGATCGCCTTGGTTTCAAGATAATTCTTGAGAACCTCGCTTCCCATCTCACGGCCCCAGCCTGACTGCTTGTAGCCGCCAAAGGGCAACGCGGCGTCGAAGATGTTGTAGCAATTGACCCAGACCGTCCCGGCCCGGAGCTCATTGGCGATGCGATGCGCGCGCTTGATGTTGCTGGTCCAAAGACCCGCGGCCAAGCCGTACACCGTGTCGTTGGCGCGGCGAATCAGCTCATCGTCAACCTCCTTAAAAGGCATTACCGTCACGACCGGCCCGAAGATCTCTTCCTGATACACACGCATTTTGTCGCTCGTGCCATCGAGCACCGTGGGCTCGACAAAAAATCCGGTCTCACCGTGACGCTTGCCGCCGCACACCGTGCGAGCCCCCTCCTCCTTGCCGGAACGCAGGAACCCGGTGACACGGTCGAACTGAGTCTTCGACACCAGAGGTCCCATCTCGCTCTGCGGATTGAGGCCTGGCCCCACGCGAATGGCGCGCGCGGCCTTGCTGACCCCGTCCAATACCCGGTCGTAGCTCTTCTCCTGTACGAACAAACGCGATCCTGCGCAACAGCATTGGCCGTGATTGAAGAAGATCGCGCTCGCGGCACCCGGAATCGCCACGTCGAGATCCGCGTCATCGAGCACGATGTTGGGCGACTTGCCGCCCAGTTCGAGCGTGACTTTCTTCAAGTCATTCGCCGCCGCCTTGACGATCAGCTTGCCGACTTCGGTCGAACCGGTGAAGGCCACCTTGTCCACGTGGCTGTGCGCCGCCAGCGGGGCGCCGCACGTCTCGCCAAAACCAGTGATCACGTTGAGTACGCCGGGCGGCAAGCCCGCGTCCATACACAACTGCGCGAGCCGCAGCGCCGACAGGGGTGTTTCCTCCGCCGGCTTGAGCACCACGGTACAGCCGGCCGTCAGCACCGGGCCCAACTTCCAGGCCGCCATCAGCAAGGGAAAATTCCAAGGAATGATCTGCGCCACGACCCCGATGGGCTCCTTGCGCGTATAGGCGTGGTATTGCGCGTCGGGGGTGTACGGCACCGAAATGGGGATCGTGCTGCCTTCGATCTTGGTGGCCCAGCCGGCCATGTAGTGGAACAGATCCGCGGCCAAGGGCACGTCCGCGGCGCGCGCCACCCCGATGGGCTTGCCGTTGTTGAGCGATTCCAGCTGTGCCAGTTCCTCGAGATTCTCGAGGATCAGGTCGCCGATTTTCCACAGAACTTTTCCCCGCGCCGAGGGTGACATGCGCGGCCAGGGACCCTTGTCGAACGCCTTGCGTGCCGCGGCCACCGCCAGGTCGACATCGGCGCGCTTGCAATCGGCCACATGCGCAATCACGGCTTCATTGGAAGGATTGAATACTTCGAAGGTTTCGCCCGACTGGGCGTCCTGCCAGCGGCCGTCGATCAAGGCTTGACGAGCCTGACTCACGAAGCGCTTGACCGGTGTGCTCAGCGACACCATATCGACTGCAGTGTTCATGGAAATCTCCTGTGTTGATACTCCATACCCCACGGGCTCAGACGCCGACACCGGGCGCCAGGTTCCGTAAGCTCTTTGGTCGCTCACGCCTTTTACGCCTTTGCCCAAGATTTGTCACAAGGCACCGCCGACAGTCGGTGCCGCTGAACTCCTGAGAATCGGGCCATGGATCGTCGTCGCCGCAGAAGTTCTGGCATCGCAGCAAGCACCTGTATTTCTTTCGCGCCGTGGTGTAGCGTGTGCGGATCGCTTGCATGGGGAGTCATCCGTGAAAACAACTCGAAGCCTTGCGAAATACCTGGCGGTGTACTTTGGCGCGATCTTGATCGTGGCCTGCGCAAATCAGATGGAACCTGCCAAGAACGCGCTCGACAACATCAATGCCACTTTGGCCGCTGCATCGGCGGATGCACAGAAATACATTCCCGACCAACTGGCCAGCGCCCAGAGCAAAGTGGCTGCACTCAAGGCTTCCTATGACAACAAGGACTACGCGGCGGTAGTCGCGGGTGCGCCGGCAGTACTGGCCGAAGTCAGTGGTCTCGCGGGCGAGGCGTCGGCCAAGAAGGACGAAAGTTTGAGGGCGTTGGGAAATGAGTGGAGGAGTCTGGCCGCGACCATCCCTCAATCCGTTACCGCCGTGCAAACACGCGTCGACGCGTTGTCGAAAAGCAAGCACGTGCCGAAGGACGTCGATCTCACTGCCGCGAAGTCCGGACTTGCGGACGCGACTGCGGCATGGGAACAGGCGCAAACCCAATTCAAATCAGGCAACGCTTCCGATGCCGTCGGCGCCGCCAAAGATGCCAAGAGTAAGCTTGACTCGGCTGCATCGGCACTGAAACTCACTTTGCCGCAGGCTACGTAACGTCGCGAGGCCGGCGAGTCCGTGAAGCCTTCGTAACGGTCAGTAGAGGAGCACTGTCTCGCGCTCGCTGCGCCAGCGATTCTCGTCGTGAGCCGTCAGCGCCTCCAAATCGGCCGGCGTCGCCGCCGGATCGTCCACCCAACGGCGCAGCAGATCGCTGCCGTTGATCACGTCGATGGCGGGCCGGTTCTTCTCGTACTCGTAGGCAAAATCGCGCCAGATCCCGTAATCCGGCCGCAGCCGCCGCAGAGCCTTGAACGCGAGCGCGAACAGTCGCCAGGGCCTGAAGCCCTCGTGGTCATAGTAGGCGGAGTCTTCGACGTGCACTTGGACACCCGCGCAGAGTTTTCCCGCGTGCTTATGAAATGTGGGCTCGAACCAGCAGGGCCGCAGCCGACAGCCACTCATCCATGGCGCCGCAAGCCTGCGCATCTCCGCCAACAATGCGTGCACGTCCAAATCCGGCGCACCGAGTAACTCCAGCGGCCTTGTGGTCCCACGGCCTTCTGACAACGTCGTGGCTTCGAGCATCACCGAGCCCGGATAGCAACGCGCCATCCAGAGATTGGGGGCGTTGGGACTCGGGTTGACCCAGGTGCGCACCCCGAGCGGCCACCCATATCCGGGCGCCGCGTTCGGCTGCCAACCCTCCATCGGCACCACGTGGTAGTCGACGTCGAGACGGAGAGTCTCCACGAACCACCGTGCAAGTTCTCCGAGCGTCAGGCCGTGGCGCATCGGCATCGCGCCGGCGCCGACAAAGCTTTCGCAGCCTGCCTTGAGCATCAGGCCTTCCACGGGCCGGCCTACCGGGTTCGGGCGATCCAGAATCCACACGGCCTTGCGCTTCGCCGCGGCCGCCTCGAGCACGTAACGCAGCGTGGTGACGAACGTGTAGATGCGGCACCCGAGGTCTTGTAGATCGACGAGCAGAACATCGAAGGTATCCATCATTTCCGGGGTCGGCCGCCGGACTTCACCGTAAAGGCTGAAGACCGGGATGCCGTGAACGGGGTCGACGTAGTCCTGCGACTCGATCATGTTGTCCTGCTTGTCCCCCCGCAGGCCGTGCTGAGGGCCGAATGCCGCGCTCAAGGTAACGTCACCCAGCGTCGCCAGCGCATCGAGGGAATGGACAAGATTACGTGTTACGGAAGCGGGGTGCGCCAACAGCGCCACGCGCCGCCCAGCCAGCGGCTTGCGCTGCTCGGGCTCTTCGAGCAGTCGGTCGATTCCGAACCTCATGAGCAGGAAACTTTCAGTGCGAATCCGTCTGGGTGATGAAAATCGGGCTTGCCGGGCGGGTGCCGCAACCCCCAGTACGAAAGTCTACCATTCTCGTCCTCGATCACCGCGGCCAGAGCGATCCGCAGGTGACGGGCGTCACGTAACTCGGCCATATGCCCTATGTGCACAGCCGCCTCGAGCTCCAGCCCGTCGTCGCCTGGACGCACGGAGATTTCCGGAGCCCGTCCGACCGCGGCCGGCGCCATTCCCTCCCGGTAGGCACTGAACCGGTAGATGGCCCAATCGTGCGAGGGCGAGAAATTGAATTCGTGGTAGCCGGGCCCATCCGCAGACGCGGCAAAAGCCTCGAAGCATGTGTGCTTCCAAAGGGCATCCGCCCGTCCGCCCGCACCGGAAGGGGGAATCCGTACGCGGGACATGTCCGCTTCCAGCGAATACCGGAACACCAGAATGCCGGGCTCCTCCGTTCGCAGCTGCACCCCGAGGCTGCGAACGGCGTCGTGGGGGGTCGAGGCGTGGGCAATCAGCGCAGCCGGTTGCGTATCAATGGACGACATGCAGTTATTGTAGGGGAAACCCCAAGTCGCAGGTTCCATCACATATTTTGTCCGGGGCCCCGCAGTAATCTCTAGTTATGTGTGAGCGCTACGTGCTTCCCGACCAGGCCACTGCGGAGCGGGAATTTCTGCCGACGCGAGCGTGGTGGAAATTCACGTCCAGATTCAACGTCGCGGCGCAGCAGTACGTGCCGGCCATCCGCCGGCACGACGGCCAGTCCGAAGCGGTAATGATGCGCTGGGGCCTCATCCCGTCGTGGGCGGAAGGTCAGTCGGCCAGCCCTCCGCCTCTCATCGTGGAACTTGATGAAATCCAAGACTCGCCGCTGTTTCGGGCACCCTGGTTGAACAGTCAGCGTTGCATTCTGCCCATCGCCGGCTTCTATGCGTGGCAGCTGACCAACGCGAGGTACCGGCAGCCATTCTTCATCACTTTGCTTGACCGGTCGGTATTCGGCCTCGCGGCGATATGGGACCGATCCGTCAGCGAAGAAGATGACGTCATCGAGAGTTGCTCGATCGTCTGCGTGCCGCCGAATGAGCTGATGATGGCCGTCGCCAACACCGATGGCCGGATGCCTGCCATCTTGCGGCGCCGGGACTATCAAACCTGGTTGCAAGGAACTCCCGTCGAGGCGAAGACCACGCTACGGCCCTACAGCCAAAGAGCAATGCAAGCGCACGCAGTCAGTCCGCGAATTAACTCCACCGCGCCCGACGACGTCGGCTTGATTCAGCGGGCCGGCTGACGGCTACTTGATCGCAAACTTGTCCGTTGATAGAAATTGCAATCCTAAATGTTGAAATCCGGCTCCGCTCTAAAATCCGGATATCGAGCCACCAACTCGCGAATCCTCATCAGCCCGACGGCCGGAAGGAACTGACCGGCATCAGCATTCGGAATGTCCACAGGATCATCGGCCGAACGAAGCCCGGACACCACGTTCGACACTCGTAAATGGAATGCAACGCGCCTTGCGAAGAGTCGCAAGACCGCGCGCTCTTCCGCCGTTCCCGTCCGGCCATCGAGCCCATAGTTATGCGGAAAGTCCGCGTATGCGGACACGAACTCAGCGAATGTAAGACCAGAATCCACGTATGCCTTCACCAAGACATCGTGGGCATCGAGCAGGGCGCTGAGTTCAGACGCCGTCATACTGGACATACCTTCTTACATAATGAGCATGAGTCAGTGGTTGGTATGAATATATTCAACAACTTACAGCGTGGCGGGTTCAATCGGCAACGAAGCATAACAAAGCAGCGCGAAGCCACGCAAAACGCGAGCGAAATCCAAAGCGCGCACGGCGCATAATGTTGCAATAATGTTGCGGGGAATCGAGTACAGATAATGGGAATGCTGAGTATGCCGTCGGCGAAAACGCAGCCAAGGCCGATGCAGGAATTCGCCGCACGCGATTCTCATGGCGAGGGAGTCGAGGCAACGGTCGACTATCTCGTGCCGGGTTCCCGAATCAATCGGCGCTATGTAGCCCCGGGCGCGGAACTCAACACCGGGCGCTATGCGCCGCATACGATCTTTATCAGAAACGGCCGGCTCGCGCAGAGCACCCTCGGCTTGGACACCCAGGGGTTTGTACTCGCCGAGCAACCCAGCCTCGTGTCGGACTTCAGAGACAAGACGATAGTCGATACGGTCTATTCTGCCGAGGTGGAGCGGATCGTAAAGGCGCTGACCGGCGCTGATCTGGTGGCGCTGCTAGGGTACGTTCTCCGATCCTCCGGAACGACGGGCGTCGAAGTTCAGCCCCCCGCAAGCGAAGTGCATGTGGATATGACGACTGATCGAGCGGTGCGGTTGGCCGCGGCCACGTTTGAAAGATCGTTTGCCGGCCGGCCCGGCTTTACTCGATTCATCGCCAGCAGTTTGTGGCGTCCGTTTTCGCCGCCCCCTCAGGACTGGCCGCTGGCTGTCTGCGATGGGACGAGCGTTAGCAACGATGAGGGGGTGCCGAATGTAATGGTGCGGGTGGCAGAGCTGCCGGACCCGGACAATATCCCGGTAAGCTGCGAGGACGAGGATAAATTGCCGGCGGCGTCGATATTCTATTTCAGCCCCAAGCACCGATGGTGGTACTTCCCCGACATGACCCGAGACGAAGTCTTACTGGTCAAGTTCCACGATTCGGATCATTCCAAAGCGTGGCGAGCGCCGCACACCTCATTTCGTGATCCCTGCGTTCAAAATGCGGTGCCGCGGGAAAGCATCGAGTTTCGGACCATTGCTTATTTCTTATGATTTCATCCAACCAGCCTGCGTCGCAGGGCGCCCACTCGAGTAGCTCAGCTGCGGTGGGCGACTCCGGGCCGCATGTGAGCGAAGATCAGCTCGCCGCGCTTCGTCGAGACGGTTTCCTGTTGGTCGAAGGATTGTCCTCGGAGGAGGAGCTCACGCCGCTTCGCGCGCTCTTCGATCGCGTGTTCTCCGAGCGGCGAGGTTGGGATGTAGGCGACCTATTCGACATGATTGGGACGGATACTCCGGAGCAGGAGCTGGCGCTTCCGCAGATTGTGTGGCCTTCGCGATACGAGCCGCTATTGCGGCAAACGAGACTGGCCGCCAGCGCACGCTCGATCGCCGAACAGATTCTCGGGCCGAAACTCGACAACGATTTGGAGCATGCCATCAGCAAGCCTCCGTTTAACGGAGCAGCTACGCCGTGGCACCAGGACGATGCATTTCATCGCAAGGGCTCAGGGGTCCCAGAATCAATCTCCATCTGGATGCCTTTGCAAGACGTCACCGTCGAAAGTGGCTGTATGCGATACATTCGCGGCAGCAACCTTGGGCCGTTATATCCGCACAGAAGCCCGCGCAACGACCCGCGAATCCACGGATTAGAGACAATTTCGCCACCGGATCTGACCCATTGCGTCGCGGTTCCGGTGCGCGCCGGTGACGCGGTGATTCACCTGTCTCGTACGCTTCACAGCGCCGGGGTCAACACCAGCGACCAGCCGCGCCGCGCATATATACTCGGTTACTCCGTCAAGACCCGCCGGGATAGGGTTCTCATGCGCGACTACCCATGGAATCTTGAAAAGCAGACCGCACGCGAGCAGCGCGCGTTGGATTCCCTGCCATTGGTCAAACGCACGATGCGCAGATTGAGGCGCTTCGCGCGCGGCAAGAAATTCTAGCGGCCGAAGACTATGACCTGATGAACGCCAAAATATCGGCGTTGATCGTATCGGCCTGCGTGGTCAACATGCCGTGCGGAAAACCCTTATAGGTCTTCAATATGCCGTTCTTGAGCAGCTTTGCGCTCAACGGACTTGAGTCGGCGTACGGCACAATCTGGTCGTCATCCCCATGCATGACGAGCGTCGGTACCGAGACTTTCCTGAGGTCGGGCGTGAAATCCGTCTGAGAGAATGCGACGACGCCGTCGTAATGCGCCTTCGCCTACAATGCCGAACGCAGGTCGTCCAAAGCATTCAAGCTTCCGGGAACATGATCGCCGCGCATCCTTTCAATGGGGTACCGGCCAACTTCCTGTCGTTCTTCCCAATCGTCGCCGTCATCCAGGTCCGGGGCTGCCAGAAACGAGTGTCGCGAGAACTCTCGCACGAGATCGGTCAGTGCGAACAGAATCAAGAACGACGCCCCAACGAGCAGCAAGAATGCAATTAGCAGGCGCATTGGTCGCTCCAGAACTGAACATCGACGCTAACATTCTCATACGCATTCCTCTATGAGGCTTGCATGTAACTGCGCTTATTTGTCGCTTTCTGTCCTTGCGCGGGAGCTCGCGGCTAGGCCGCTTGGTTCGGATGGCCTCGCCCCGTCTCACGGAGCATCGATCCCGCCACCAGTGCCGCAAGCAGAACACCGACCCAGAAAAGACCGGCGTGCCTGAAATGTGACGCCGCGTCGATGGTTTGGGCACCCAGTGTTTTGCCGAACTGCCCGGCAAAGACCGGCCCGATCGCCGCGGTCACGGCGAATGTCAAGAAATTGATCGCGCCGATTGCACTGCCCTTGACCTCGTCGGGATTCACCTCTTTGATGATGGTGTACGGGATCATGGCGGCGCCGGAAGCCACACCGAGGATGAACAGCGTGAGCCAAGCGGGAAGGAGTGTCGGAGAGTAAAGCAGTTGCACGAAGCCGATCAGCATGATCGCTGCGCCGCCGAGATAGACGGGCTTGCGGCGACCGAGCCGATCTGCAAGCCAACCGAGAAGCGGGCAGCCGAACACCCATCCGAGCGGAACCATTGAAATGGCGAAGACGGCATCGGAGAAAGAGAACGATCTATCGGTCTGAAAGAAGCGCACGCCCCAGACCATGTCCCCTACCGTGGTCGGGACAAACAGCAACCCGGCGGCGAGGCCGCAAAGGTAGGATTGCGGATTCGAGAAGACGATTTTGTAAGTGGCCAGGATTCCACCACTGGCTTTTCCGGGCGATATGGCCGGTGTTTCCTTTGGCGTGATCCACCACAAACCTGCCGCCACCACGAGCACGACCACCCCGATGCGGCCCCAGAATTGCGGGGCCGACAGCCCGTCGGCGATCCAGCGTCCGACCACGAGCTGACCGGCCGTGCCGCCGAGCATACCCACGCACTGCGTGACGCCGATGGCGGTGGCCAGTCGCCGCGCCGACAAGCCGTGCGAGGCCAAATACACCGCCCCCGTGAACGCGAAAGCAGAGCCCGCACCCTGCAACAACCGTCCGAGGTATCCAGTCCCTTCTTCGGGGGTCATAAATAACAGGCACCCGATTCCCAGGATTACCATCCCCGTGGAAACCACGTATTTGGCCCCCAACCGGTCGAGCAAGACGCCTGCGATGAGGCTCGCGGTCGAGTAGGTGTAGTAGTACGACCCGAGGATGTCGCTGACACCGAGCGCCGAGACACCGAAGCTCTTGGCCAATTGCGGAATCATTACCGCCGGGGAGGAACGCACGGCGTATTCGAGAAAATAGAATGCCAGGGAGAACACCCAGGCGACGATGAAAGCGCGCGCCACCGTATCGGTCTGGGATCGCGGCAGGTGAGTGGTTGCGTTCATTTCAGATCAGCGGATGAGGGCCGTCTTCGCCACATCCACGATCTCGTTCGCCTGCCCATTCAGCACCGCCTTCATCATCCATAGGCTGAATCCCTTCGCTTGCTCGAGCTTGATCTCGGGCGGCATGACGAGTTCCTGCCGATCGGTCAACACGTCGATGACGGCTGGGCCCTCATGGGCAAAAGCCGCTGAGATCGCCGATTTCAGCTGGCCGGGGTCCTCCACGCGCACGCTATAAATACCCATCGATTCGGCCATGCTTGCAAAATTCGGATTGTCGAGGCTCGTGCCTATCGGCAAGAACCCGCCCGCTTTCATCTCGATGTCGACGAAACCCAGGAGCCCGTTATTGAAGATCACAATTTTGATCGGCAGTTTCCAATGGCGCACGGTCAACAAATCGCCCATGAGCATCCCGAATCCGCCGTCGCCCGACATCGAAATGACCTGCCGGCCACGCATCGCGAACTGTGCGCCGATGGCCTGCGGCATGGCATTGGCCATTGATCCGTGCAGGAAGGACCCCACCAGCCGGCGCTTGCCGTTCATTTTGAGATATCGCGCCGCCCACACGATTGGCTCACCCACGTCGCAGGTGAAAATCGCGTCCTCACTGGCGAGATCGCTCAGGACTTTTGCGACCAGCTGCGGGTGAATGGGCTTGTGCTTGGACTGCTCGTTCGCGAGATCGTCGAGACCCTTCCGGGACCGGGCATAGTGGCGGACGGCGGCACTCAAATGTGAATCGTCCGACCTTTCCGACAATCGATCCATCAATCGCGGCAGGACTTCCCGCACGTCCCCGATCACGCCGAGATCGAGCCGGCAGCGCCGGCCAAGATTCTCGCCGCGGATATCGATCTGCGCAATTCGAGCCTTCGTCGGATAGAATTGCCGATACGGGAAATCCGTGCCGAGCATGAGCAAGGTATCGCAGTTCTCCATGGCATGATATCCGGAGGGCCATCCGACGAACCCCGTCATCCCCACGTCGTAGGGATTGTCCCATTCGACGTGCTCCTTGCCGCGCAGCGCGTGCACGATGGGCGCCTTGAGTTTGGCGGCGAGAGCTACCACGGCATCGTGGGCACCTGCACAACCGGCGCCGCAGAAGAGCGTCGTCCTTTCGCCGCGTTCGAGAAAAGCGGCCAAGTCGTCGATGTCCGCCTCGGCCGCACACACGCGGGGCAACCGCGACACCGGCTTGGGAGAGGGAGCCACCGGTCCCGCATCCTTGAGGGCAACATCGCCGGAAATCACGATGACGGCGACGCCCTGCTTCGCGACGGCCTCGCGAATCGCCGTTTCGACGATTCGCGGCACCTGAGCCGGGTCGGAGATCAGCTCGATGTAGTGGCTGCATTCCTTGAACAGCGCTTGCGGATGGGTTTCCTGAAAATAGCTGGAACCGATTTCGGTGCTGGGAATATGCGCCGCGATGGCCACCACAGGCACGCGGTTGCGATGGCAATCGAACAGCCCATTGATCAGGTGCAAATTGCCGGGCCCGCAGCTTCCGGCGCATACGGCGAGTTCGCCCGTCAGTTGCGCCTGCGCGCCCGCGGCAAACGCCGCGACCTCCTCGTGCCTGACGGCAATCCACTCGATCTTGCCGCGCACCCGCAGTGACTCGGTGATGCCGTTGAGCGAATCGCCCACCAGTCCATAAATGCGGCGCACATTGGCGGCCTCGAGCGTCTCAACTATTCGGTCGGCAACATTGGCCATTTCAAAACTCCTATCTGCGTCGCAGAAAAGTAGCCGATGATCGCAAGTCAGGTGCTTGCGACGTCAGGCATGATCTGTCCCATTTCCATCGCCTGACTGGATGGAACCTCCTGAATACCCAAGACGATCTCCTGGTCGGGCGCGCCGGTTGCGGCTTGCACCAACGACCAGAGGCGTTTGAGCATTTCCCGCTTATAGTCCGCGGAGCGGCCGGTCCGGATGAGCAGTGTTAGCGCCGCCGTCGGGGAAGGCCTGCCTGAGGTGAACCCGTTTCCAATCGGGTACTCCAGAAAAACTATATGCACCCAGTTCTTGGGCACTCCGGCGTACTCGGCGTGAAATGCGGTGAGCTTGTCCGCCAAATCTGTCTTGGCATGACTATCGAGGACGCCGGCTTGCGTCGTGATCGTATACAAAGGCATCGAAACGCCTCCTAACCCCCGTCGTCGGGCGAGCGCGGCCTGGGCCTCAAACAACGTAGTTCTTAAGAATACGCAAATCCGTGACCGAGTACGACATGCCGAGCCGATACCCGCGCCCGACTCGCAACGGCGCCAGCGAATGCATATCCTCGCCGCGCACATCCGGAATCGTCAACTCCGCCGAGCCCGCCCACACATCCACGATGGCGAGATTGTCGGTAAGCGACATCGTGAGCTCGTCGACCGGCGGCTTCGTCTGACGCGCGGCCGCGAGCTGCGGGAAATAGCGGCGCATCACCGTCGGCCGGTTGAACACCTTCGCAGGATCGGTGACCTTCTCCTCGAGCTGCAGACGCGCCGTCGCCAACCGCTCGCCGTGCGCCGCAACACTGGCGCCGAACCGGCTGCCCTTCGCGAGCGGAGCGGCGGCCGCACTGGGCGCGGAAAAGCTTCGCGTTTGGTAGATGCTGCCGAGTTTCTTCGGAAAGCCCTGCGCCCAGCCGCGAGCAATGGCGGCATCATTGTCGACGAATATGTAGGGGCAGTAGTTGATGGGTGTGCGCTCGAACAGTGCCTCGACCAGCACAAAGGCTTCGCGGTATTGGTAGCGCGCGGGATCGGTGATCTCATCATTTGATGCCGTGAACTGCCAGTCGAGAAACCAAAAGAACCCCCGGCCCCCGGACTTTTCGTCCGGCGTCACGCCGGGCGGCAACAGGGCCGCTATCGCGGCAGCATCGGCCCAGTATTCGACGACGAGGCAATCGCTCGAGTAATGCCAGGGAGGCGGCGAGGCCAAGGGAGACTTACCCTGCGGTGTCAGAGGAACAGAGAATCCGTGAAGCATGTTGGTGCCCCCTTTTAAAGTAGCGAAGGAGCCGAAGCCGCCGTCATTGTGTGCCTGTTAGTTGGAAGATCTTTATCCCTCAATTGGGGGAGCAAGACGGCCCCCGGTGAGCCGCTACTTCGGAAAGAGCAACTGAACCTGAAGGCGAAGCGTCCAGGTGCCGCCCTCGTGAGGCCGCACGACATCGTCGAACGCTTGAACATAGGTGTTCACCGCCTGACGGCCAACGTGAAAAATCTTCCCGCCGCCCCCACCCACCGGTACCGTCCACTTATTTCCCGAGGCCGCTCTCCAATCCGCGGTGATGATGGGAGAGCTGTCAACATACCAGCCATGAGAAAAGTTGTAGTTCACAAACGGTTGCGTCAAGAATTGATGAACGTATTTTCGATCGTCTTGACCGCCGATCGACGCCACGTCGGTGATTAGAACACCCACCAACCATGGGCCCTGAATGGTCAGGAGTGCGGTAGAAAGTCCTGCGCTGTCCTTGCCGGTACCCAGGCTCCGATCACTGGCGGTGGCAAACGAAAACGAGGGGCCCAGTCCCCAGATCAATCCGCCAAAGGGCTTAACGGGCGACATATAGAGTGATAGTTGCACGTCTCCCAGGCCGCTCACATTTCCGAGGCCCGGCGCCAGGGTCGGCTGATCGATCAGCGGGATAATGGTACGGGTAATGAGATTCCAGTCGGAGGTGAGCTTGAATGGGACTACGGGCTCAATCTCGAGCGCGTCTTGGACTCGTGAATATTCGCCGACACCGAAGGTCGCATTGTTTTGGAACGGAACCGAGATCAGGGACGCAATGGGATTTTGCGCCTGCTTGGCGATTTCGGGCGTGTCGTCGGCGTTGGCAGGCGCGCCATAAAAGAGCGGTGCGAAGACGCACCACAGGCCGAGCCGATATTTCGCGTGGCGCCGCACACCTGAACCTGAGTTGCCGGAGAGTCTTTGCATTGCCCGAGCCCGCGACGTTTCACGAAATAGTGAGCAAGAAGCTACGCGAGTCTTGGATTTAGGTGGCTCCCCCTTTCGGGGGTAGGTAGGCAGAACGATGAGTGCATTACGATGATGTGACCGCGCGCCGCGCAAGCGCCCCCATTAGGCGACACAGCACAATGACATCCTCGCTGTTACCTGTCTCGATCCTTGGTTTCGTCATTCTCAGCTACATAGCGCTGCGACCGTTTGCCCCGCGGGTTCGCCACTTGTTTGACTTCGTGTGTTTTGTCGGCGCCACCTTCATACTTTTTCGGCATCAAACTTCGCCCCTGTTGGGCAGCGGTGGGACCGCCGATGCCACCTCGTTATGGCTGCATGCGGTCGCCGGCGTCTGGTGGCTGCTCGGTGCGCGAGTGCTCGTTGCGGTCATGTCATTCACCCTCAATCACAACCGCCGATGGCGCGAGGCACGGCTCTTTCCTGATCTCACCGCCGCGGCGATCTACGCGGCCGCTGTATTGGTTGTCTTGATTTCCGTGCTGGCGCTGCCCATTGGGGGTCTGCTCGCGACCTCCGGCCTCCTGGCGATCGTGTTGGGGCTTGCGTTGCAGAACACACTGGCGGACGTGTTTGCAGGAATCTCATTCGGCATCGAAGCACCCTTCAATGTGGGCGATCGTATTTCGCTCGGCGATAAAGTGGAGGGCACGGTGGTGCAGATGAACTGGCGCTCGATTCGCATTCTCACCGATGGCGACGATGTCGCGATTGTCCCCAACAGTGTGGTGGCGAAATCCGACATTGTGAACCGCAGCTTTCCGACTCGCGTCCGTTCAGCGTTCATAGAGCTCTCGTGTCCCGCCTCCTCGAATCCCGAACAAGTCATCGAAACGCTTCAGCAAGCCACGTTGCTGTGCCCCACTATTCTCCCCGTGCCGATTTCCAGCGCTGTGCTGACACGCCTCGGGTCGACGGAAAACCGGTTCCGGGTGAGTTTTTCGGTCGCTGATACTGAACACCTTTCATCGACCAAAGATCTGCTGCTGCGGCATGCAAGGCGGCAACTTTACTATTCCGGTCTGTACTTTCCGGGCCCGGCGCAGGATGTGCAAACACCCGCCGAGACTATGGGCCGGCCGTTTCGCGCCATGCTGCCGCTGCTTCAAGAAATCACACTTTTTGAAGCCCTGAAGGCGGAGCAACTGGCCGAACTGGCCGCTCACTTAACGGCACGATCGCTCGAGCCGGGAGAGGTGCTGTTCACGCAAGGGGGAACTGAAGCGACGCTCTTCATCCTCGTCTCGGGAATTCTGGAGATCAGCCGACAAACCGACCTTCTTGGGCGACAGACCGCCGGCCTTATCGGGGCCGGCGACTACATCGGCGAGGTCAGTTTACTCACCGGCGCACCGTATGCGGCCACGGCCGTCGCTCGCACCCATTGCAAGCTCCATGGACTCGACTGCAAAGTCATAAGGCCCCTGCTCTCGGCAAATTCGGACTTGTATGCCGAATTTGATCGGTCCGCGCGCCGCGGCCTCGAGATTCTCCATCGAGTCGTGGCCGCTCGCGCGACCGATGACGGCGCCGGCCAATCATTACTGCGCCGCATTCGGGCATTTTTCGACAATCCGCGCTAGCGAGCCATTCCACGTCCCAAGCCGCTCCCCCAAAGGGGGGACTGCTGGCGGCGGACAAACCGATGACACTTCCTGCTCATGAATATCGCGATTGGTTCTCCGGAGCGAGGCGGCGCGCTCCAGCGTTTTCCGCGGGCGGCCCGGTTGTGGTGCGCGGCGCCGATGCTGGGTGTATTGGGGGGCTGCGACGGCGCGCCCTCGCGCAATATTCTGGGTTCGTATTTTCCGTCTTGGATGGTTTGTGCGCTGGTGGGCATCGCGTTGGCACTTGCAGCCCGCGCAATATTCAAGGCTTCGGGGCTGCTCGAGGAACTACCCGTCCCGTTCGTCGTCATGCTGGCGATTGCCTGTGCAGGCACCTTCGCGATGTGGCTGATATGGCTGTCCTAAACAAAGACTATGAGTGAAGGCAAGTCGCTGCGCGGCAAAGTGATTGCCACGATGGCCATCGGCCTGGCCGTCGTTTTAGGGCTTCTCGTCGTCTTCACGATCGATCGGCGCCCTCGCACGCACGATGCATACATCTTTGCCTACAGCGCAGAGATGGCGTCGGAAATCAATGGACGTATTGTCCAGATCCTCGTGACCAACGACCAAGATGTTGCCAAGGGTGCACCGCTGCTGGTCATTGATCCGGCGCCATATGAATTTCAACTGCGCCAAGCGCGCGCTCAGGTGGCCGCCCTCAAGGCACAGATCGATCTCACGGGGCGTCAAGTCACCGCCCAAGGTTCCGGCGTCCAGGCGGCGCTGAGCCAAGTACAGAGGGCGCGCGATCAGCTGAGGTACGCCCAGGACACGCGCAAGCGCCTCGAACCGTTGGTGAAGCCCGGCTTCGTTACCCAACAGCAGCTGGACGAGGCCACGACGAACGAAGCCGCTGCCGGGGCATCCCTCCAGCAGCTCACCCAGAGCGCCACCCAGGCCCGCCAGGCGGTGGGCGACACCTTGAGCCTCGAAGCTCAGCTGCAAGGCGCGGAGGCGGCGGAGGCCAATGCCGCGCGCAACTGCGAATTGACCACCCTGCGTGCCCCGTTTGCGGGAAAGGTCGTCGGATTGCAAATTGCGGAAGGCACCTTTGCCGTCGGCGGTCATCCGCTCTTCAGTCTCATCAAGTCCGATGCCTGGTATGCGGTCGCCGACTTTCGAGAAACCGAACTGCCGCGAATCGCCGTCGGCGATCGGGCAACGGTGTGGACCATGTCCGAGAGCAACAATGCCTTTTCAGGGCACGTGGAAAGCTTGGGTGCCGGCGTAAAACCGACCGATCAAGGAGGCCCCGGTCTTCCGGTAGTCGGCCGCGACCTCAACTGGGTGGTGGTCGCGCAACGATTTCCTGTCTGGGTCCGGCTCGATAACCCGCCGCCCTTTGCCATGCACGTGGGACTAACCGCATCCGTCAAAGTGCATCATGACGGCGCTCGCTGAGTCGCTACGATCCGGCCGCCCGCTCCTTCAAGTGCTCGCCGCCGAGCTGGCGCCGCGAGAGGGGCGATGGGCGGCGGTCGCGCGCATCGCAACGGGATCCGCGATCACCGTGGTCATCGCGATGGTGTTTCAAATACCCCAGCCGACCTACATGGCCTATATCGGCTTTCTGATCAGCAAGGATGAGAAAAGCGCCACCGTGACGGCGGCACTCGGCGGCCTGATCGCCGTCACACTCGCGGTTCTCTTGGTTCTGGGCCTGGAGCTCATCGACACGTCCGAACCTGCACTGCGATTACCCCTGATGGCAACGGCGACCTTCATTGCCATGTTTACCGCGCGCACGTTTGCGCTGGGTCCCATCTCCTTCCTGGCCGGCTTTGTCATCGTGTTGCTGCAAACGCTGGTCGATGACGTGCCAAGTCCGGAGGCCCTGACACACGCGACCCTGTGGACATGGGTCGTGATATTCGTGCCGGTGGCCGTGACCATTATCGTCAATTTGTTGTTCGGCCAGGGCGCCAGGGCATTCATGGAGCGCACCGTCCGGAAGGTGCTGAATGAATGGGAGATCTCGCTGTCGAACGGCGATTACCGTAAGTCCCTGCCTGAATGGCGGGCGCAGATCCTACCCTTGCTCGAGGTCGCGCAACACAGCGCCCAAAAGGGGCCGCGATCCGACCGACTCACGCTGCCTGTGATACGTGCACTTCTCGATGCGCTGGTGATATTCGAGGCCCTTCCCGACGAACTGCCGGGCGATCTTCGAGAAGAGCTGGCAACGCGGTTGCGATCCTGTCGACAAGCCATCGAGTCGGACGCTGCTCCCTCGCAATTCATCGGCGCGGCCAACGATCCATCGCCGGCAGTGGTTGCCCTGCGCGTCACGCTGTCGGGCCTGTTAGGCGCGATTGGCCGTCCTGTTACTTCGCCTGACAAGACTGAAGCGCATCACCCGCCTCGACGACCCTTCGTCGCCGACGCGTTCAGCAATCCCGCGCATTGGCAATTCGCCCTGAAGACCACGATGGCGGTCATGATTTCGTACGCCATCTATGCGCTTCTCGACTGGTCCGGAATGCGCACCGCCGTCGTGACGTGCTTTTTTGTCGCCCTTTCCAGCCTGGGCGAGACCGTGCACAAGTTGCTGCTCAGGCTCTCCGGGGCGGTCATTGGCGGTCTTATCGCCGGCCTGTGCATCGTCTTTGTGCTCCCGCATCTCACCGATATCGGCCAGCTCAGTTTGCTGATTTTCGCCGTTTCGATTGGCGCGGCCTGGGTTGCGACGAGCAGTGAACTGCTCTCCTACGCCGGCATGCAGATCGCATTCGCCTTTTTCCTGGGGGTCTTACAGGGCTACGCTCCGGCGACGGATCTCACGGTCCTTCGCGATCGAGTCGCGGGTATTTTACTCGGGAATATCGTAATCACCATCGTATTCAGCTCGTTTTGGCCACAATCAGCCAGGTCCGGCGTTCGCGCTGCGCTGGCCGAGATTCTGCGCACGATTGGAGAAGTGATCCGTCGGCCACGTAATGCCGAAGAGGCTCGCATGCGCACCGTCCAAGCGCTGGTGAAGGCCGATCACGCGCGCACCTTGAGCCTCTTCGAGCTGCGGATGCTGCCGAGCCATGTGCGGGAGAGCCTCAATCTTCCCCCTCTCGCGCATGTCGAACGTCTCGCGGGCGCGGCGTTCGTCGTCACAACGGATGCCATTTCCCCGTATGCCGAAACGGGGGCCACCGCACGATTGGCTGAATGGGCTGAGTCTGCGGCAGACAACGTCTCGAAAGGCCGGCCGGTGCCTCCGAGTCCTGTGCCGACCGCCTCCTCGCCGGCGGGCGCGGTACAAACCGGCGCGCGCCTAAGCCAACACGCCATCGAACAACTCGAGTCGGAGGTTCAGCATGTTGCTTCGGCAGTGCATTGAACGCTCGGCGGTCGGAGTGACTCTTGCTGCCGGCTTGCTCAACGCTCACCTCACGGTTGCGCAGGCGCCGCCGAGCCCCGAACAACCCTGGTCGATTCCGGAATCGGCCGTTCGCCGCGCCCCCCTGGGCAATACCGGTTTCGCGGTTCCGCAGAAGGAGTACGATCTGGCGGCGCTGGTTGATCTGGCAGAAAGAGAAAATCCAAAAACGCGGGAGGCTTGGGAGGCCGCGCGTGAAGCCGCCGCGGCTATCGGTCTCGCAGAAAGCGCGTATCTTCCACAGCTTTCATTGCAGGCGATCGGCGGGCTTCAGCACACGCCGCTGCCGATGCCAAAAAATCTGGTGCCGGCAGGCTATTTCGTCTCCGATTCGCGCGAAGTTATTCCCGCGCTGGCAGTGAAATGGCTGCTTTTCGATTTCGGCCGGCGCGATGCCCAACTGCAAGCCGCACGCGCAGATTCTTTTGTCGCGAACGTGGCCTTCACCGGTGCCCATCAGAAACTCATCTTCGAGGTGTCGCAAGCGTATTTCGACCTGGGCGCCGCGCGGGGGAAGCTGCATGCCGCGCAGAAGTCCCTGAGTACCGCGCTTACCACCCAGGATGCCGCCGTGGCCAAGCAGACTAACGGCCTCGCCACCGTGGTGGCGGTCGCGCAGGCGCAGCGGCAAACGGCTCAGGCACGCTATACGTTGGCCGCAGCCGAGGGCACCGAGAGAACCGCCCGCGCCAATCTCATTGCGGCCCTCGGAGTGCCCGCCGCCACCGAAATCGATGTCGTGGATAGCGCAGAGTTGCCGCTACCGCCCGCCCCGGCCGACAGCGTGTCCAAGGCGATCGATCAAGCGCTCGCTCACCGGCCGGATGTCATCGCAGCGCTCGGCAAAGTGGATGCGGCCGAGGCGGCGCTCAAGGGCGAGCGGCGATCCTACTACCCCACGATTGAACTCTCGGGACAGGCTTTTCAGAATATTGGTTCGTTGAACTCCGACGGCGGCCCTTATTCGAATATAGACCGGCCCGGACAGAGCGTACTGCTGTCGTTCAGCGTCCCGCTCTTTGACGGTGGCATGCGGCGAAGCCGTATCTCAATGGCGGATGCCAAAGCGCGGGAGGCACAGGAACAACTGGCGGCCGCGCGCGACTCCGCCTCGCAACAGGTGGTGCGCGCTTATAACGGCTTGTTGACGAGCCTGGCCGAGTATGATGCCGCCACGATCTTGAGCCGGGCGGCGAACACGGCCTATGAGGCGGCGCTGCGTTCGTATCGGCAAGGGGTCGGGACCTATACGGATCTTGCCACCGAAGAAAACGCCGTCGTCCAAGGCGACACGCAGGTTGAAGATGCACGTGCCAATGCGCACACGGCGGCGGCCGCGCTGGCGCTTTCCATGGGGGCGATTGGCATCGCGGGAGTCGGGCCCTAGAACGTTGGTGAATCCAGGCACGGCGCATCGATACGGCTCGCGGGGTTGGTCAACTTGGCTGCAATCGCGTCGGCGAGCGCCGCAATCTCTCGTTGATACCCCTCCACTATTCCCGCGTAGCCTGCATGGATGCTTTCGTCTGCCTGAAATTTACAGGTTACGGTGCGTGCTCCGTTCGATGGCCGGCCCGCGTCAGATAAGGTTGCACTCCAAGAGGCCACGAGAAATGCGTACTGGCCGAGTTCCGCCTCTAGACGTTGCACGTCGATCTCGAGCGTCAACTTGGCAAAGGCAGGCGGCGATCCGGTCATGCGGCCCAGGCGGCGCTGTAACTCGAGGCGCACCGCGTCCTTTATTTCATCGGCGACCGGCGACGCCCATCGCTCATTCTCGAGAAGTGTGACCTCGGTCGGCCCGGTCCGAACCATCAGTTCCGCGTGGTTGAGTTGCGGCGGGGTACGGTGAACTCGCACTTCGATGGGTAGGTTCATCTGCGAAGCCGGCAGGGTCCTGTCGGGCGGCGGAGCCAAGGTGTAATAGTGAACGGGCGCCGACGTGCAGCCGACAGCGCAGCACAAGAGCCACGCAAGAGCGAACCGTAGGTAGCAGCCGTTCATGGTTTGGTCTCCGAGGATGACGCCGCATGCCCCTGCGGCATCTTCTGCGGTCGCCTCCCGCGCAAGAGCGCCTCCGGATGACGATCGAGATAGTCGGCCAATTCACGTACCGCCCGCAAGGTGCTGCGCGTCTCCGATAGGGTCTCAGTGAGACCGAGTTGCAAGGGCGATTCAACGTCCAAGGTCCGGTCGGCGGAAGCGAGCGTCCTATGCAGCGCCGAAAGAGTATCCTCGGCGTTCGGCAGCGCACGGGTGTGGAGCTCGCTCAAGGTTTCGTGTAGATCCTCAAGATCCGTATGCAAATCCGCCGCGATTTGCTCGAGCGGTAGATCATTCACTTTCTTCACCAGCCGGCCGATGTTGGCTTCCAGTTCTTGAAAAGATCCGTTCACCGTCGGCAGTTCAAGCGGCCGAATCGAGGCGTCAAAGGCGACTCGGGGACTCGCGGGGAGGAAATCCAGCGCGATATAGAGCTTCCCAGTCAGCAGGCTTGCCGACCGCGGCTGCGCGCGCAGCCCTTGCCTGACCAAGGTTCCCGCGAACGCCGCGAGCGTCTCCTCGCTTCCGGTCTTCCCCTGCGCGGCGAGAACCTCATAGGCTTGCCCCATGCGGCGGGGATAGAGCTTGGCGGTTACAATGACCGGAAAGGAATTACCCTCACGCTCGTAGCCCAAGTCCACGGCGACGACAGACCCAATGTTCACTCCAACGAATTCTACCGGCGCGCCTACGTCCAGGCCGCGCAGCGCTTGTGAGAAACGCATCCGAACGTAGTGCGGATCTCCATCGGGCGGCGCCATCGCCTCGGTTTCGTCTTTGTACAGAGTGAAGTCGCCCGGCATGCCCGCCACCGCCGGCATGACTTCGATGGGCCCGTTGTCGAAGGCGAGGCCTCCGGCAAGCACCGCCGCCAACGATTCGGTTTGCACGCTCAGGCCATCGGCGCCGAGTTTGACGTCGATCCCGCTCGCATGCCAGAAGCGCGTCACGGGCGTCACGAAGCCATCGTAAGGCGCCTCGACAAACACGGTCACGCGTGTGCTGCCATCGAGCTGCAGATTCTCATCGATCACGCGACCGACCTGGAACTGACGAAAGTACACCGGCGCACCTATGCCAAGCGAACCGGCCCGTGCGGCGTGCAACTGAAGCTCGCGGCCGTGCGGACCGTGCGAAAGAGCAGGCGGATTCTCCAGACCGGTAAACTGACGCTCACGGCCGGTGGCGGTACCGGTCTTCATGCCGATGTACACCCCCGATAACAACGTTTCGAGCCCCGACACCGAACCCACGCCGATGCGCGGTCGCACGATCCAGAATTGGGTGTCCGCCTTCAGCAAGCTCGCCACGTCCTTCGACAGATTGGCGCTCACCACGACTGTCTTGTGATCCGCGCTCAGCACCACAGCCGACACCTGCCCCACCGTAACGTCCCGATACTTGACCAGCGTCTTGCCCACCTGGACCCCCTCGCCGCTCAGGAAGCTGATAGTGATCTGCGGACCCTGGTTCGCCCAATTCCTGACGAGAAGTGAAATACCTATGACAGCAGCGGCTATCGGAACCACCCACACCAACCGCGGAATCCAACGTCGGTTCTGGACGGCCGGCGTCGGAAGCTCCGCTTCGGAAGGTGGCGTGGGCGCCGCGCTCATGCCGGGCGATCCCAGATCAAGCGCGGATCAAAGCTCAACGCCGACAACATGGTCACGACCACGACGGCGCAAAAGAAGGCGATGCCGGCGCGCGGTTCAGCGGTGCCCAACACCTGAAACTGCATCAGTGCCGACGTTAGCGCGACGACGATGACATCGAGCATCGACCAATAACCGATGAACTCCACGATCCGGTAAAGTACGGTCCGCTGATGTTGCTGCCATCGGCTGTTCTTGCGTACCGTGAAGAGCAGCAAGCCGATCGCGATAAATTTCGTAAACGGTACCGCAACGCTGGCAATGAATATCAACAAGGCGATATCCCAGTCGCCGGAGCGCCAGAATTCGAGAATTCCGCCGAGAATCGTACTGTCCTGCTCGCCCAGCAATCCGCTGGTGTGCATCACGGGCAGTAGGTTCGCAGGAATGTAAAAGACGATGCCTGCAATCAACCAGGCAAGCGTCGTCTCGATGCTGAAGGGTGTGCGCTGCTCGATTCGACTTTGGCAGCGCGGACAACGCGGGTCTATCCGGAGAGCTTCGCGGGACACTACAAGGCCGCAGGTTCGGCAAAGGCTCAAGCCGAGTTCGAGTGATTGCTTCAACGGCGTCATGTTTTGTCCGCTGGGGCAATCAACCACCAAGATGCCGGGTCACAGCGCCCGAGCAGGGCGAGCACTATTGTCAGGGCCGCGATCGCCCAGATGCCGGCGCCCGCCGCAATGGGGACCCAATTCGCGAGTTTCACGATTGCGACCAAAGCGCCAAGCAGGAAAACCTCCGTCATGCTCCAGGGACGCAGGTGGTGCAGCAGCTTCATAATCGGTCCAAAGCCGGGCGGCCGGTGTCCGATGCGAGCGAACAGAAGCACCCAGAAAAGCAGCGCTATTTGCACCGCCGGGATGACAAAGGTCGTGAACGCCAATCCTAAGGCAGCGACTGAAATCCAGCCCTGCTGCAACGAGCGCACGGCGAACCAGATATTGGCCTTGGTCTCCATCCCGGCGATGTCGATACTCAAGATGGGCGTAAGGTTGGCAATGGCGAAGAAGATCGCCGCCGCGCAGACCAGTGCCAATCCGCTCTCCACGTTCGCGCCGAAATGGCGTGCCAGAACCGCATCGCAGCGCCGGCAGAGAGCTACATCTCCCCGACGCAAGGGAATCGCACGGTACACGGTGTCGCAATCGCGACAAATGAGTATCGGGTTCACCGGACTCCCAACACTCATTGCGGCGATCCTACAAGAGAAGCCGACAATAGTGATCGGCGATGAATGCGCCGAACAGAGCCATCAGGTAGGTGATGGAGAAGCGAAAGGTGCGAATGGGAAGGTCGGGCCGAACCCCCCGGTGAAGCGCCAAGGCAAGGTAAAGAAAACGCGCATCGAGCGCGAGCGCGGCCGCCAAATAGAGCCACCCATTCATGCCAATGAGTACCGGCATCAGCGTACACAGAATGAGCAAGACCGTGTAGAGCACGATTTGAAGGCGCGTGTACGGAATACCGTGGGTCACCGGCAGCATGGGTATCCCCACCTTCGCGTACTCGTCGCGCCGTGCAATCGCGAGCGACCAGAAGTGCGGCGGAGTCCACGTGAAAATGATCATGAACAACACCAATGCCTGCGCATCGACGGAGTGAGTTACGGCCACCCACCCGAGCACGGGGGGCGCCGCGCCGGCGGCGCCGCCGATTACGATGTTTTGGGGCGTTGCGCGTTTGAGCCACCCGGTATAGACGGCTGCATAGCCGATGACCGAGCCGAAGGTCAGCAGGGCGCAAAGGCCGCCGACCGACAGCCACAGCACCAGCATTGAGCCCGCGGACAAGACACCCGCGAAGGCAAGGGCCTGACTCGTCCGCAGGCTTCCGGTCGCCAGGGGCCGCCGCCGGGTGCGCGCCATCTGTTTATCGATGCGCCGGTCGAGGATGTGATTGAGTGTCGCCGCGGAGCCTGATGCCATGGCGATGCCCAGAGTGCCGAACACCAGCGCAGGCAGCGGCACCATTCCGGGTGAGGCCAGAACCATCCCGACGATCGCCGTGAATACGATCAACAAGCTCACTTTGGGCTTCGTGAGCGAAAGATATTCGCGCCACCCTGGCCGGGACAGTGCGGTTATCAGCGAATCATGGGGGGCGATCGCCACGGGCGGTGGGTGACTGCGTTGCGCTGCAACGCTACCGTTGCATCTGCATCAGTCGATCCATGGGCATCATGTTGTGGTTCAAATTAGCCATGATGATCATCGACCCGAATACCAAGAGGCCCACGACGAAAATGCCAAAGGCCAACGCCAGGATATTGTTGGTCTGGTCCGGGGCGCTCGAGATATGCAGGAAGAACACCAAGTGAATCCCCATCTGAGCAATCGCGAGAACCCCCAGCAGAATGGGGACGCCAGGCGGATAGATCACATCGGTTGACGAAGCCCAAAAGGACGCCAGTGTCAAAATGACGGCATAACTCAAGCCGATCAAGTAACTTGTGCGCGTGCCGTGCGTGCGCACGTTGACGCCCGGAGCCACGCCTTGAGCTTCGAATTCGGTACTCATAAATGAGCTCCCAGGTAGACGATGGTAAATACGCCGATCCAAACGATGTCAAGCGCGTGCCAGAACAGTCCGAAGCAGAAAAAGCGGCGGCTTACCATGGGCTGGAATCCGAGCGTTGCCACCTGCAGGATCATGACGATCAGCCAGCACAGGCCGATGGTCACATGCAGTCCGTGCGTGCCCACCAAGGTAAAGAAAGCCGACAGAAAGGCACTGCGGGACGGCCCCGCGCCTATGCTGAGCATGTGACTGAACTCGCTCACCTCGAGGCTCAGAAACGTCACACCTAGAATGAAGGTGATCGCCATCCAGAAATAGGTAGAGGTTCTTTCTCCGCTCTGCACCGCGAGCGAGCCGAAACCGCAGGTGACGCTCGAGGCCAGCAGGCAAGCGGTCTCGATCAGCACGTGCTTCTTGTCGAATAGGGCCGCGGCCGTCGGACCGCCGGCGGTTTCACCTGAAAGCACTGCGTACGCGGCAAAGAGCGCGGCAAATATCACAATGTCGGACAGCAAGAACAACCAGAATCCGTAACCCGCGACCACGCGCTTCGGCGCAGGACCCCGAAGCGAGAGCGGCACCGCATCGGCGGCCGCAAGGGTTTGCTCCGCAGCGCTCATACCGCCCTCTCCTTCAGTCCGTTGAGCCGCTCAAAGGCGGCGACCCGGTCCGCGGGCACCTCGGTCTCCCCGTCGGTGCGCCATGCCTGAATGAGACAAACCACAATCGCCCCCAGTAGTCCGAGTTCGGCGCCCCACCAGATACGCCAGATGAGGGAGAATCCCAGTAACACCGCACAGAAAGCGAGAAAGAAGCCCGTGGGGTTATTTCGAGGGATCGGGATCGCTTCGTAAGTCCGTGTGACGTTGCGATCCTGCGCAGCCCTGGGTTGTTGCTTCATGGCCCAGAATGCATCCGCGCGATCCACCTGCGGCAGATTCGAGAAGTTCCATGCCGGCGGAGGGGACGGGGTCGACCACTCTAGCGTACGGCCGTTCCACGGATCACCCGTCACATCGCGATTGCGATGGCGATCGCGAATACTCACGGCGAACTGCACGATGGTCAGCGCTATGCCCAGGAGGATCAGTAGGGCGCCCCCGAGCGCGACGAGCATGAGCGGCTGCCAATGCAGGTTCGAATAGTGCTGCATGCGCCGCGTCGCACCCATGAGTCCCAGCACGTAAAGCGGCATGAAGGCGAGGTAGAAACCGAAGAACCAGCACCAAAACACCGCTTTGCCGAGCCGCTCGTTCAGCGTGAACCCAAACGCCTTGGGAAACCAATAACTGATGCCCGCCATGACGCCGAACACCACTCCACCGATAGCCACATTGTGAAAGTGTGCGATCAAAAACAGACTGTTGTGTAGAACGAAGTCGGCCGGCGGGATCGCCATGAGCACACCCGTCATACCCCCGATGACGAAGGTCACCATGAACCCGATTGTCCAATAAACGGGAACCGTGAAACGGATGCGGCCACCGTAGAGGGTGAACAGCCAATTGAAAATCTTCACACCCGTCGGTACTGCGATGATCATCGTCGCGATGCCGAAGAAGGCGTTCACGTCGGCGCCCGCGCCCATGGTGAAAAAATGATGCAGCCACACCAGGAAGGACAGCACGCAGATCGCCATCGTTGCCATGATCATCGAGCGGCGGCCGAACAACGGCCTACCCGAAAACGTCGCCACCACCTCGGAGAACACCCCGAACGCGGGCAATATTAGAATGTAGACCTCCGGATGGCCCCAGCTCCAGATGAGGTTGACATACATCATGGGATTGCCGCCGAGATCGTTGGTGAAGAAATGAAAGCCGCAGTAACGATCGAGCAGCAGCATCGCAAACGTCGCGGTCAAGATCGGAAAAGACGCGACGATGAGCAGATTAGACGCGAGCGCGGTCCAACAAAAGATGGGCATTTGGCGATAACCCATGCCCGGCGCCCGCAACTTCAAGATGGTCGTCAAGAGATTTATGCCGGATAGTAACGTTCCCAGACCAGAAATCTGCAGGGACCACAGGTAATAGTCGACACCGACCCCCGGGGAGTACGCGACTTCGCTCAAGGGCGGATAGGCAAGCCAGCCGGTACGGGCGAATTCGCCGACCACGAGCGATACGTTGACTAAAAGCACTCCCGCCGCGGTCAACCAGAAGCTGACGGAGTTGAGCACCGGAAAAGCCACATCGCGCACGCCCAGCTGTAGCGGCAACACGAAGTTCATGAGCCCGACGACGAACGGCATGGCCACGAAGAAGATCATGATGGTGCCGTGTGCGGAGAAGATCTGATCGTAATGCTCGGGCGGCAGATACCCTTGTGCATGACCGGCAGCGAGGGCCAGTTGACTGCGCATCAACATGGCGTCCGAGAAGCCGCGCACCAGCATGAGGAGCGCAAGAATGAGGTACATCACGCCGATGCGCTTGTGATCGACGCTGGTGATCCATTCACGCCACACGTAGGGCCACCAGCCTTTGACCGTCACCAATACCAGGACGCAAAAGATGATGAACCCTACACTGCCGGCGGCGATCATCACGACCGGTACATCGAACGGAATTGCCGCCCAGCTAAGCCTGCCCAACATATTACTGTCCTCGTTGCGGCGGGACGGCCGCCATATGGCCCGATGAAATGCTGTCGAACAGCCCCTCGCTCACCTGCGCGAAGGTCCGCACTCCGTCGGCCTTGGCGGCCTTTACCAACTCCGCAAATGTGCTCGCGTCGAGTACGCCGCCCTGCGCCTTCGTAGTGCTGACCCAGTCGTTGAAGGCATCCGCCTCGGTCGACACCAGGTCAAAGCGCATGTCGGAGAAGCCATCGCCGCTGAACTGCGCCGAGAGACCTTCGAAGGTGCCAGGGCGGTCGGCTTCCAAATTGAGGTGGGTGACCATGTTCGGCATCGTGTAGATCTGACTGCCCAACTGAGGCACGAAAAAGCTGTTCATGACCGTCGTTGAAGTCAGGCGAAATCGAATCGGCACTCCCGCAGGGACCACCAGGCGGTTTAAGCTCGCGATCCCCTCATGCGGATAGATGAAGAGCCAGCGCCAGTCGAGGGAGATAACTTCGATATCGAGCGGTGCGGTGGATGCTGCTATCGGCTTCGGAGGATCGAGGTCATGCGAGGCCGTCCACGCTATGCCGCCGAGAAAGAGGATAATGAGCGCCGGGATGGACCAGATAATCATCTCGATCCGACCGGAATATTCCCAGTCCGGCCGGTAGCGCGCTCGGCTGTTTCTGGCTCGAAACCACCATGCGAAGGCCAACGTGAGCACGATCACGGGAATGACGACGGCGAGCATGATCGCGGTCGCGTTCAAGAGAATGACCCGCTCTGCCTTGCCCACGGGGCCCTGCGGGTCGAGCACGCCTTCTTGACATGACGCCAGCAACATGGCGGCACTCGTCATCGAAACTGCTCGCAGCCATATCGCAGCGGCCCTCGATGTTTTAGCGGCTTTCGGGGACATCCGAGCGGGGCTGGCAGCGTGCATTACGAACTCCATCGGTATCCACTTGCGGTTGGACATGGGAAGGAATTCTGTGGAAATCCCGCGTCCTTACGAATCCCCCCGATGGGGGACTCGATCTACGCCGGTCGGTCAGGTCGCAGTCTTGGAACGATGAAGGACCGAGCGGAACAGTCCAAACACAACCAGGCTGGCGAGCAGAAATACGATTGCCAGCACCAGCGAGGCACCGACTGCGCCAACGAACTCCTTTAAGTCCGTCCAAGCGGCCATCAGCCCGAAGATCATCCCTACGAGTGCCAGCCCGGCACAACCCATCACGAGCGCCAGCATCAACACCATTCGGCGCAGCTCGTGCTTCAAATCCTCAACCACGTGCTTCTTGAGGGTTTCCAGCCGCGCTTGAGTCCCCGCGAGGCGGCCGCGAATCGCACGCTTGAAATCTTCCTCGAGCCGATGCTCCACGCCCGTGACGGTCTCTTCGACCGCGACGACCCCCGTGTCGACCGCGGTCTTGAGATCGCCTACGAGTCGCGCCTCGATCCCCCTGAGCCGCTCCTCGAGCGCAGTCAAGTGATCGTCGAAGGCTGCCGCCGGATGCTGGAGGAAAGACCAGAGCGCTGAGAGTAAGCCTCTCAGTGCGCCGTCTCGTGTACTCCCAGCCCCGCCCAGGAGCCACGTCAACAAGCGTTCATCGGACATCGCTCCACCTGCGGCCGAACGACCTATTTGGGGAAGTTTTCCTTGATCAGTTCAAACACATCGCCGGCTTGGCCGTGCAGGACCGCTCGAATGGAATACATGGCCATGCCGTAAGCAGCCTCCGCAGCAATGAACGGTGGCATCACCAATTCCATCGGCGCGACCTTCACGCCCAGCAACGCGGGACCTTTCACCGCCAACCATTCGTCTACCGCGGATTCGAGTTCGGCTGCATCGGTGACCGTGCGACCCCAAAGGCCCAACGATTGTGCGACCTTGCCGAAATCCGGATTCTTCAGATCGGTGTATGTCGGCAGCAGCCCTTCGCTTTTCTGCTCCAGCTCCACGAAGCCCAGGCTGCCGTTGTCGTAAACCGCGATCTTGATCGGCAGCTTCTCCGAGACGATGGTGATGAGATCTCCGAGCAGCATCGTGATTCCGCCGTCCCCGGCGACACACACCACCTGCCGGCCCGGCTGACAGGTCTGCAACCCGATCGCCGTTCCGATGCCGCTCGCCATGGTCCCATGCAGCAAGCTGGCAAACATCCGCCTCTTGCCGTTCGCTGCGATAATGCGCAGCATCCACACCCCGCAGGTGCCGTCATCGGCTGCAAACAACGCATCGTCGGCCGCCTTGCGATTGATGACCGACGACAGATACTGGCCATAAATCAAGCCTCGCTTACCCGGGATCGACCTGGCCGCCTGCGCCTTGAGCGCTTTCTCGTGTCGCCCGACATAGGCATCGCGAAAACTCGAGTCCGTCCGCTGCGACACCCGGGGCAGCAAGGCCTGTAGCGTGTCCTTGATGTTGCCGACCACGCCAAGCTCGACCGGATGGCGCTGTCCGACATGCATCGGATCACTGTCCACCTGAATGATCGTGGCGCGGTTCGGATAGAACTGTGACCAGGCGAAATTGGTCCCCAGCAGCAGCAGCGTGTCGCAATTGAGGACGGCGTTATACCCTGATTCCAGACCGAGGACGCCCGTCATGCCGACATTGTTCGAGTTGTCGTACTCCAGCACGTCCTTCCCGCGCGATGTGTGCGCCACGGGGGCCTGCAAACGTTTGGCAAGCTCGACGACTTCATCATGCGCGCCGGCGCATCCGGCGCCCGCGTAGATCGTGATGTTGGACCCCTTCGCCAACAGGCTGGCCATCGCATCGAGGTCGGCATCGCTCGGGCGAAGGACGGGGACATTGCTGTGAACACGATAGGGCAACTCGTCGACCGCTGCGGAATCGGCCACGTCGACCGGCAGAATCAACACCGCCACGCCGCGGCGCGTGATTGCCGCCTGGCACGCCATCGCCGTCAGCCGTCGAGCCTGCTCGGGGACCAATACCATTTCGCAGAACACGCTGCAGCCCTTGTAGACCGCCTTGAAGTCGACCTCCTGGATGAAATCAAAGCCAAGTTCACGTCGGGTCACCTGGCTTGCGATCAGTATCACCGGCGCGCGGTTTCGATTCGCCTCGTACATGCTATTGATGAAATGCAGGCTTCCCGGACCGCAGCTGCCCGCCACGGCCGTGAGCCGATCGAGCAGTAGCGCTTCACCCTGCGCCGCGAACCCGCCGGCCTCTTCGTGCCGCATGTGAATGAACTTGATGCCGGCCGGCGCCAGGTTGGAGGCAAAGGCGTTCAGCGTGTCGCCGACGATGCCGTAGCAGTGCTCGACGCCGGCCTCCTTCATTGTATCAATGACGACTCGCGCTACCTTCTTACTCATCGTTGAGCTCCGTTGGTCGATGGGATGGCAACACGCAGCCTCTGCGATACGCCTGATGCGGGGTATCCCCCCGATGGGGGGGCTTGCAAGGCATCACTCCATCGGGGGACAAGCGGCCGCGGCGCTGGACCCCCCGGATGGGGGAATCCATGATGCCGGGCAGTCGCACACACTGTCGGCGTGACTACGTTCGGCACCGAACCTGCTACAACCACGAGCCCGCGTGCTGCGCCAAATTCCGAGAGGGCAGCCGACGCGGCTGTCCACGCATCGATGCTGCAGCAGAATTCGCGCGATCTACTGGTAGTGACCGCTCAGCTCATCGAGGCCGCATGTCGCGCAAGGGACGGTGACAGCGACGGCACCAGAGTACATATCGCCCACGCCGTGGCGCTGCTCGACGGACGTCCCGGACCGAGGTTTAGCACGCAAACGAGCGACCGAGGCCCAAGACAGACGCCGCGCGGCGGTTTCGCAGCGTGGCAGTGGCGACGGCTCGCGGCGCAGGTCGATGCCAACCTCGCCGGCAAGATCGTGATCAAGGATCTTGCGGCGTCACTCGGCATCAGCGTCGGTCACTTCTGTCGCGCGTTCAAGCGCACCTTCGGTATGCCTGCCCGCATCTGGATTCGGCAACGGCGCATCGAACTCGCTCAAGGTCTGATGCTCACGACCAGTGCCTCGCTGACGGAGATTGCCGTGAGCTGCGGCATGAGCGATCAATCGCATTTCACCCGTTCGTTTCGCCGTATCGCCGGCGAGACGCCCTCTTCCTGGCGACAGACGCGACACGGCGCCATCGAGGAACGAGTTACCGAACTCGCCTATCCTCGCACAACCAAGAGCCCGCTTCCGACCAAGGCGTAGGCCGCGCGCTCGCGCACGCTGTGATAGAGAGCTTGCGTCTTGGCGTCCGGCGGCACTCCGAGTAGGCACGTCAGCAATTCTCGGCAACGCCGGTAGGCCTGCAGAGCCTCGCTGTGATCGCCGAGCTCCTGGTGGCAGTGCATCAAGCCCCGATGCAAACCCTCGTTGAGCGAGTCGAGCTCGATCCCGGATCGATACAAATTCGCAGCATCTTCCCAGCGGCGCGCGTGTTCGCACTCACGCGCCGCATCGCGGAGGGCGCGCAGCAAGCCATCACGCAACTCCTGGCGTGCCATCAAGACCCAGGGCTTTTCGGTTTCGTGCTGGAGAAAATGCCCTTGATAGAGACCTCGCAGACGCCCGATCCTTTCAATCCCATTCTCCTCCGAATCGCGCGGTCGCCGCAGCTCCTCCTCGAACACCCACATGTCAACCCACAACTGATCCCGGTCCAGACTGACCTTACCGCCCTCCATGCGTACCGTGTCGCGTACACCGAGCAGCTGGCGCAGCCTATAAAGAGCGCTTTCGAGTGCGTGGTAAGCGGCATCACCCTCGGAATCCGGCCACAGCGCATCGATCAGAGCGTCCGCGCTCACTTCGGTCCCACCCAACGCGATCAGGGCCTGCAGCAGCTCCCGCGGTTTGCGTAGGCGCGGAGGGATGCTGATAGGCGTACCCCCCGTGAGTAGGCGAAAACGCCCCAACACATGCACCCTGAAACGTTCGCGGCCGGACATAGCAACCCCCTGACGTGTCTCGAAGCCTAGACCGCGGGCCCAAGGTGCGCTTGTACGTAGAGAAGGCGGGCTTGTGGATTCCTGCGGAAGCGTCAATGCGTCAGACCGCAGGGCGGCTATTTGTTCGCTGTGCGATAAATGATCCCGCCGGGAACAGTGAGCGTGACCACCGTTCCGGAACCGGGGGAACTCTCGACTGAAAATTGGCCCATGATGCGGGTAGCGCGCTCGCGCATGTTTTGCAGACCGAAGTGCCCTCGCTTGCCGCGATGCAGGATATCGGGATCGATGCCCGTACCGTTGTCATAGACACGAAGGCCGAGATCTTGCGCATAAGAGAGCTCGACTCTCAGTTGCGTGGCGTGCGAGTGTACGCAGGCGTTGCGGATAGCCTCATATCCGATGCGATATACCTCGTCACGGACTATGGGATGCATCTCCTTAATCTGCCGCGACGACTGAAGCGAGACTTCCATTGGGCTATGGATTCGGCACTCTTCGAGTGCCCGGCGGAAGCCGCCCGCAAGATCATTCACCTCCGTGGCTGAGGTGCGCAGGGAATTCAGGGCGGCCCGCCCCTCCTCGGTCGCCCGTCCCAGCCACGCCGACAGTTTCTCCATGGCTTGACGCATGTGAGATAGATCGGTCGTGGCGCTCAGCGCATCGTCGGCAACCAGCTTGCTACCCTGGATGGTCTGCAGGAACGTGTCGTGCAGATCGCGCGCGATTCGGGTGCGTTCGGCCAAGCGCTCGTCGAAACGAGCTTTCATGGTTCGAGCAATCCGGCGCACCCGCAATCGATAAATCACCCACAGCAGCAGCAGATCGCCGACGAAATACAGCGAGCGAAACCAGATCGTCTGATGCCACGCAGCGGCAACCTTGAAGTCCAGCGTCGCTCCGGTTTCATTCCACACCCCGTCGTTATTGGACGCTATCACGCGAAAACGATAACTCCCGGGTCGAAGATCGCTGTAGAACGCCTGGCGGCGCAATCCCGGATCCTGCCAGCCCCGGTCGCGGCCTTCGAGAATGTAGCGGAAGCCCATCCTTTGCGGCAGGACCAAACTCAGCGCGGTGTAGTCGATCTGAATGTCCCGCGTGAGTGGTGGAAGAGTGATAAGGGAAGCGGGTGAGTAGCGCTTTCCGTCGGCAACGAGCCCTTCAACATGGACCGGCGGTGGCGTCGGGTTCTTGTATGAGCGCCCGGGGTCGATCATTTGGACAGATGACGAACCGATGAACCAGAGTCGACCATCGGATGACATTGCAGCGGTCGGCTGGACCCGGTCCGCATTCCATCCCGGGTCTGCCCCATCCAATGCGCCCAAGGTTGTCACCGCCACGTGGGCTTCGGGGCGGGCCGTCCAATTTGCCAGGTCTGCCGCGGGAATCCGCAGATAGCCGCAAGCTCCTTCGAGCCACAGTGAGCCGGACCGGTCTATGAGCGCTGCACTGGACTCGGGGCACGGTAAGCCGTTGTGCGGGTCCATGACACTCAATTTGCCATGGTCCCATCGATACAAGCCGTGGTTGGTCGGGCCCCATACGACTCCCGCTGAGTCGACTGAAAGGCTGAACATTGTGACCCGGGGGCCTCCGCTGCGTCCCTTGGAGACCATGTTCGCTACGCCGTTCTGATAGTGAGCCAGTTTGGCGTCCCCCGTGCCGATCCAGATTCCGCCCGTCGGATCCGCGCCGAGAAAATGACCGCGTCGTGGTACGAGCGACGAGAGTTCAATGTCCTCCTGCACCCGCCGGTCTCTGATGCGCAGCAGATGGTCCGTGTGACCCGGATCGTCGAAAGCGATGACCCAGATATTCCCGTCAATGTCTTCAGTGAATGAAACGACTTTTCCGATGTGGTCCAGGCGAAGCCCGTCCTGCCTCTTGATCTCAGAGAATCTCCCGAGCCGATACAGCATCACTGTGCGATCGACACCCAGCCAAACCTGGCCCGAGCGGTCCTCGAGCAACGCATACACATTTTGAATGGGATGTCCGTCAGCCACCGTGGTCAGCGACACGGAGTCGGCGCGAATAATGGCCAGGGCCCCTTTGAGTCCGACCCAGACAGATTTGTCACTTCGAGCAATGACGGCACTGGGATCGCCATTTAGGCCTTCGATCGAGGAGAAGCTGACAACGGGCGTATCTCGAAAGACATCCACACCCTTGTCAGTCGTGATCCACAGATTCCCCTCCCTGTCTTCATAAATTGAATGCACTTCATCACCGGTCAGTCCCTGGGCGGCGCCGTAATGATCCGCATGCCCGTCATGAATGTGGTAAAGACCCTGAGATTCGGTTCCAACCCAGAGAGTTTGCTGGCGATCCACAAGCAACACCGCCGCTCGAATCGTCGCGCCGTCGAATCCGGGGACCACATAGCTCAGGAAACTGCCGTTGCTGAAACGGCGCACACCCAGCCCCGGCCCCACGCCGTCCATGGCCACCCAGACCGAGCCTGCGGCCCCTGCAGCAAGCGCTACTACGCCATCACCCGATGGATGATCCATCTGCTCTTCCATGTAGTGACTTATCGAACTCCCGTTCCAGCGGCATAGCATCTGGCATGCGAACCATATGTTTCCTGAGCTGTCTTCGGCCAGGGCGGCCGCAAATTGGGCGGGGTTGCCATCACTCTTGTCCTTGCCATAACACTTCAGATCGTCTCCGACGATTCGGCAAAGCGCCCCCTCGCTGCCGTCCAAGTGATTGCGCGTGATCCAGATAGCGCCCGCATGATCCTCAATAACGCTGTGCACAGCGCCGCGTTTGAACGAGAAACTGAATGCCTCGCCGTCCTTGTTGAGGCGGCTCAAACCCCCTTGATACGTGGCCATCCACAGACTTCCGTCGCGGCTGCCCAAGAGCCGGTTGATGCCTGCTTCCGTTGGGAAGGATTTCTGCGGCGGCACCGGAGTCATGGCCACCCCGTCAGACCGGAGCAGGGTGCCGCCGGTCCCAATCCAGATATAGCCGTCGCTTGTCTGAGTGATCATGTTCGACCCACGCGGGAAGCCGTCCTGGACTCTCCACACGGCGTGCGCATATTGGGAGATCAGCCGGTGAGGATCGAGCGCCGCGGCAGTCCCGGTGAGGAACAGCAGCAGAAAGCCGCAGATCGCCACGGCCGGCGGAGAATCCCGAAGGTGTTTCATGCACGCTTGAGATGTTCGCACACAGAGTATTCCACCGGTTTGAGAACGGCTCGACAGTAGTTCCGCCACGCCAGTCCCGCCCCGTAAGAAGGAAGAGCGCCCGTCCTGTAGCTATCTACAGGTGCTATTGCTACATCTGGAGCAGGCCGCGGCGAAGCGCAATCGTCACCGCATGCGTTCTATCCTTTGCCTGTAGTTTGCCGACGAGATTTTTGATGTGGAAGTTGACCGTCGTCTCGGCAATCGCCAACTGATCCGCGATCTGCTTATTGCGATGCCCATCGCGTATGAGCCTGAGCACTTCCAATTCGCGCGCCGTCAAATCGTCCTCGCCGAGATGCTCTGCCAAGCGGGCGGCAACTTCCGCCGGGACGTGCCGCCGGCCTGCATGCACCGAGCGGATCACTGCCAGCAAGTCGTCTTTGTCCATGCTTTTCAAGAGGTAAGCGGCGGCACCAGCGCGCATTGCCCGCTGAATCTCACCATCGCCGTCCGAGGTTGTCAGCATGACGATACGAGCTCGGGGGAACTCGCCTCGAATGGCGACAAGAACGTCCGTGCCGTTCGAGCCGGGAAGTTGCAGGTCCATCAGAGTCACATCCGGCTGGTACCGGCGAAATTCAGCCACGGCTTCCACGCCGTTGCCCGCAAATCCCAGCAGCCGCATATCCAGCTGCGATGCGATAATGGTGGCCAAACCTTCCCGGAAGACCGGGTGGTCTTCGACGCACAGGATTCTAATTGGCGCCGCGGAACTCAGGTGAATACCTCCCGGAATCGATTTTAATATCCGCCTCGGTTCAATGCCCGACGACCGCTGTGCGCCATCCCTAACCCAAGGCCCTTTCGGTCTGTCCCTATACAAGAGTACAGGCCGGCTACTGCGGCATTTGAGGTCGTGGCAAATCCCGATGGAGATAACACTATCACAGACGCGGAAGGCGCTACGAGACTGTGGAGGAAGGCACTGGTAATGGATGGTCAACTCGACGAGATGCCGTCGCTGTCGGCGCCGGGTGCGGCGCGATCGCGCGAATGGGTGCACCGGGTAATTTCGTTGCTCGAGGCGGCCGTTGGTCAGCTTCACGACAAAGTACACCCAGCCCAGCGTACCCTGCTCGAGGCAGCCTCATTGTTGCGGCAACAAGTTCATCCACCAACCGCGGGAGAGGTTCCCGACGGAAGGGGGCGCTTGCTGGCCTGGCAGGCGCGCAAGCTGCGTGACTATATTGACAGTCATATCACGGGGCGGGTACTCGTCGCGGATCTCTGCGCGCTCGTTCAGCGCAGCGAAGCGCACTTTTCGCGCGCCTTTAGGGGCACATTCGGGTACTCCCCCCACGCTTTCGTGATCCGGCGTCGTGTCGAATTGGCTGCCAAGTACATGCTCCAGACCGACATGTCATTGAGCGACATTGCACTCGGATGTGGATTTGTGGATCAGGCGCATTTGTGCAAGCACTTTCGAGCGGTCACTGGGGTAACGCCGGCCGCCTGGCGACGTGCGAAAAGGACGCAAGGCCCGGACATGGGCGCCGAAGTGTGGCTCAGAGCAGACCCAGAGCATTTGCCGTCGATACGGCGTGCGCGCGAGTCTGCACAGCGAGCTTGATAAAGATGCCTTTAACGTGCGACTTCACGGTCTCCGGGGCAATCTGCAGCTCCTGAGCGATGCGCTTGTTGGAAAGACCATAGCTCATCGAGCGCAGCACGCTCTGTTCGCGAGGACTCAGCGACTCCGTGACGCGCGAGACACGTGTCAGCGCCGTGCGTTCGCGCTGCTGAGCGCGATCCGCGAGAATGCTTCCGATGTAGGGCCTGAGTTCCGGGGGCAGCCGGCCGTCCTGCGGGCTGGCGTGGTGAAGGGACAACAGGAGCTCGGCTACATGCGCCCCGGCATCGACAAATGTCTGATGTACTCCGGCGCGCGCACCCACCTGAAGCGCTTGAACGAGCATCGCCCGGCCTTCGGCGTGTTCTCCGCACCCGAGCAGAGCGTCGGCCAGCTGAACAGACAATCGCAGTGCCCAGTAGTTGTTTCGCTTGACGCAGCTCGCCGCCCGCAGCTCCCGGAGAATCGTCGCTCCTCGGCAAGGGTCCCCGATGGCAACCAGTATCTGTGCACATGCCAAGGCATGGCGGGCATGCAACGTGTCGTCCGAGGAGAACCGAATATTACGCGCGAGTGTCTCGATGCGCTTACTACAGATCGCTGCGTCGTGCGTGCGACCCTCGGTGAGGAGCAGCTGAACGCGCAGCATCAAGCTCTCCGCCATCATCCCTGTCCAGTCGCGCGCCGCTGCCAGGGCCTCCGCCTCCTTCAGAATGAGAAAGGCGAACTCCGTGTCACCTCGACGCGCAGCGAGACGAGCCAGAACCCTGTACCCTTGCAAGGCGCTCTCCTCGTCCCCCGACGTTCGGACCGCCGTGAGGTTCTCCATGACCAGAGCTTCGAGGCCGGTGCAGTGACCTTCTTCGTAGAGCAACTCCGCGAGCACGACGGCCGCTCGCGCGGTCACCGGTGATCGCTTCCCGAAACGATTCACCGCGCGTTCGTGCGCGCCCCTCGCGAGTCTCGTCGCGACGACCAGCCGGAGCTGTTCAGCCTCCACAACCGCTTCGAACGTCGGCCCGATGATGGTCGCAAGCCCGTGCGTGCCGCGATGAGCCGGCATCGCGTGTTTCAGACGAGGCACCGCATAGTATCGGTCAAAATCCCGCACCTTCCAGTAGCCGACGCGCAGCACCGCAGCCAGAGCAGGACTTCTCCCGCCACCTGACCGGTGACGGCTTTCGAGAACGGCAAGCGCCGCGCGCACCGTGGCGCCGTCCTGACTCTTCAGCACGAGCAGCACGGCCCTCAGAACCTCGGCAAACTCCCGCGATCGGGGCGCAACCGGAACATCGGCATGCGCGGCCTCGTCTTCGAACTGCGCGATGGCCGCCAAGGCATCGTCGATACGCAACTCAATCAGGCTCCGACAAGCGCGCACGAGCACGGTGTTTGGAGATTGCCCGGTGCTTCGCGATTCCGGCGCGCTGAGCTCCGAGCGCCGTCCGGGATTCTGTGGAGCGCGAGGTGCAGTAGGCCGCGGGCGAGAGCCCCAATTCAGGGCGGCGGGATCGTGCTGCCGGACAAGTGCGAGAGATGATCGATGCACAGCTTGAATTGCGCCTCCCGAAGATACGGATCGTTCGTCAAACAGGCAGCTGAAAGATATTGCCGCGTGGTTGCTCGAGGACGAGAGTAGGACGCGCCGACTCACGGCAAGCTCACGGGATGGACGCAGGGCGGCGGGAGACTACACGGACCGAACGAAATGACTGCCGAGGTGCCTTCGGGCAACGTGCGCTGAGAATTCGCCGTCAGCGCGAGCGGATTCGCGGTAGTGTGATCTCTATCGGCCATCTTTGAACCTGTCAAGGTGAGTCGACGCGGGTCAAGGTTGCCCCTCGGCGGTGCGTGTTGCACCTATCCAAAGTTAGGGGTTAGATAGGTCCCAATCACAGCGACGCGGAGGAAAGGCTCGAGCGTATGACCGGCAAACGACACGAACGCGAGATAATCCAGGGAAAGTTGTTTCCCGCCACCGGGACGAGGAAGCCTTTACCCCGACCGAGGCTTGATTCGTCCAGCGACATACTGGACGGCATATTTCCGGTCGTTGTCGTGGCCGCACCGGCCGGATACGGCAAGTCCACCCTCATGGCTCGGTGGCACGCACGGCTTCTCGAGCGCGGAGTTTCATGCGCTTGGCTATCCCTGGATCAAGCCGACAACGACGCAGCTCGCTTCCTGCGTCATTTGATCGCGGCGCTGCAGAAGGCCAGCGCGCACATCGGCAAGGACGTCGCGGAAGACCTCATCGCCGATTTCGCCAGCGGTTCAAGGTCGGTGCTGGAGGCCATTGCAGGGGACCTCGCGCAGGTCCAACACCGCATCGTGCTGTTCCTGGATGACCTGCAACTCGTCGAGGGACCTGAGGTTCGCGGAATTCTCGACTGGTTGATCAACTACGCGCCGCGACACCTGCAGTATGTCATCGGTACGCGCCGGGATTCCGGCCTACGGTTGAGCGGCCTTCGGGTACGCTGCCAGTTGCTCGAGCTGGGAGCCGAGCAATTGCGATTTGACGCCCCGGAAGCCGCCCAGTTCTACAGAAGCCGCCTCGGGCGAGACTTGCCGGCACCGGATTTGCAGACTTTGCTGACCAAGACGGAGGGCTGGCCTGCAGCGCTCGAGCTCGCGGCGCTGGTACTTGCCGGGTCGAACGAACCAAAAGCCTTCATTCAGCACTTCGCCGGCACAGACACCAGTGTGGTTGACTATTTGTGCGAGGTGGTCCTATCACAGATGGACGAGCGAACTCGCGACATCGTGTTCCGCATCTCGATGTTCGATCGCATCTGCGCACCCCTCGCTCAAGCGGTCACTGACGCCAACGACGCCGAAGAGGCGCTGCTGGGCCTGCGGACGCGCAACCTCTTTCTGATTCCGCTGGATCGATCATGGGAGTGGGTACGCTTTCATCATCTGGTTGGGGAATTTTTTCGCGAAACATATCGCCGAACGGCGCCAACACAGTCCAGGGAGTGCCTCGTACAGGGAGCGCGGTGGATGCACGCCAACGCCCACATAGAAGAAGCCGTGAATTGCATGATCCGCGCTCAGGAGTGGGAGCAGGCCACGCATTGGGTTGCTGACAGTGTGGAGGAACTCGTCTTTCGACGGGGGTACCATCAGACGATCCTGGGCTGGATGAACGCTCTTCCCGAGGCTTGCGTCGATCGCTATCCGGTCATTCGAATCCAGTACGCCTTCGCGCTCTCGTTCTACCCCCGTTATCAGGAATATGAAGCTCAGATCTACCGCCTGCAACAGCTGCTGCAGAATCTCGAGACGCAAGCCAATCACGACGCCGACGGAATCGACGAGTTGCGTTGTGCGGTGGAAATGCAAGTCGCCATGTCGGCCGGCTTGCGCGATGACGGAAAGCGAGGTGGCGAATTGGCGACGGCGTGGCTAACACGCTGGCCGGACGCGTCGCTGAGGCGCAGAGGCGTAATGGGCAACGTCCTGAGCTTTGGATGCAAGACGCGGGGCCACATCGATGAGGGACTGGATATGATTGCCGAGACACGCCGGTGGCTCGAGCAAAGCGAAGGCTATTATGCGCTGACTTGGACCGCCTACCTCGAGGCTGTGCTGCAGCTCAAACGCGGAAGCTACTTCGATTCGAAGCTTGCATGCACGCGCGGACTGGAGCTCGTTGAGCGAAAACTCCATGGACATCCCGGCCAGACCAGTCTGCTTCACACGCTCCTCGCGGGCATCTGCTACGAGTTCGATGAAATCGAGCAGGCTCTCGCGCATCTCGAACTGGCGTCGAGCAGCGTGAACGAATACGCCCATGCCGACGCGGTGATTGTTGCCTACCTGACGCAGGCCCGTATCCAGCATCTGCAACACGATGAGAGCGGAGCACTGGCGATGCTGAGAGAGGGACAGGAGCTTGGCGAACAGCGCGGTTGGCGGCGCGTGACTTTGTCATTGGCGGCCGAAGAGTGCCGCAGTCTCGCGCGTGCGGGACATCACGAGGAGGCGAGACTCGTGGCAACGCGCTTCGAGTTCCACGAGCTGCCGCCCCGCGTTGGCGCTTCACCGCTGGGTTCCGACAAGGCATTGCGCGCAACCTCGCGTTACCTGCTCAAGCAATCGCCGAAAGTCGTTGTCGAGGCGCTCGACGCTGCGATAGAAGATAGTCAGCGGCGCGGACTGGCTCACCGCTCGGTGGAATTGCTGGTCCTGCGCGCCCTGGCAAGAAAACAGGACGGGAACTGGGCAAGCGCTTTGGCGGACGTGCGTCGCGCGCTCACCATCGCGGCCCCGAGAGGATATGTTCGCGTGTTTCTCGACGAGGGTTCCGAACTGCGCGCCCTGATTGATCGACTCGATATGGAGCAACTCCGCGGATCCGAGGCTGCGCCCTTGGCGCGCCGCCTGCAACGCACGCTGTACTCGCCCGATGTTCAGGGCGACGCGCCCGTCGGCGCAAGCGAAGAGCTGACAAAGCGAGAGCTGTCGATCCTGAAGCGTCTGGAGTCTGACCTTAGCAACAAGGAGATCGCCGAAGCCATCTTTGTCTCTGAAGGCACTCTCAAGTGGCACCTCCATAATGTCTACGGCAAGCTCAACGTCAAGAACCGTTCCGGTGCAATGGCTCGAGCGCGGGCGCTCGGCATTCTATGACTTGCGACGGCTCAAAGTCCTTCGGCGTAGGCGATGCCCGAGAGATTCCCCTGTGCCATTGCGATAGCACGCTTTTCCGATCCGTTCAGTTGTGCCGAGTAGATCGAACCGGCAAGATCCGTGACGAACATCCGATTGCCCCGCGCATCCAGTGCGATGCCGATGCCTTCCATCAAGCGGCCGAGCACGATTTCCTGGTTGAGATGGCCGTCGATCGGCGTGCGGCTCACGCTGTTGCCGCGTGGAGGGTCGCCCCGATCCGTCCAATAAAGGACTCGGCGCTCGAGATCGAGCTCTAGGTCGATCGGCTCCGGCAGCCCTTCGAACAGTACCTCGACGTCGCGCCGGTTCGTCGGTGTCTGGCCACGGGGAATATCGATGCCCGCACGAAAGATGCGCCCGTGTCCGGAGTCATCCGCGCCCTTCTGCGTCCAATACATCTGGCGGCGTAGCGGATCGACGGCGATCCCGACACACCAGTTCGATGGATCGCGGCGATCGCCTTCGCCTTCGCCCGTCTGGATGAGTGTCTCGGCCTGCGAGCCGTCGAGGTTGGCGCGCATCACGCGCATGCCCTCGCGATCCGACCAATAGAGCTTGCCGCTGTTCTTCTCGAGATGGAGTTGCTTTGGCGTGAATGTGCCACCTTCGTGAATGATGAATCGACGATTGCCGCCATCGAGATCCGCACGTTCGATCGAGCCATCATTCCTATGCGGCACGCCCATGTTGGTCCAGTAGAGGTAGCCCGCTGTCGAATCGACCGCGAGGCCGTCCGGAAGCCGGCATCCGGTGACGAGTGTTTTCGAGTCCGAGCCATCCGGGTTGAGCGAGAAGACTCGGCTGCCGCTCAGGTCGAGCACCAACAGGCGTCCGTTTGACGAATGGGAATCTGTCATGTTTGCCGAGCTTGCGCTCTCAACCATGCCCCCCCTAGATCGAAGTTCAGGCGATTGGTATGCAGTTGACCTTTGATCGCCAATGCGGTCGCGCAGGTCGTGCGGAACCGCAGACGGCGCCAATAAATAGCACTTTCCTTCAAGTGCGATTGAAGCTTTTCCTTAATAATGACGCTGGCGGTTGAGTCCTATTGAACCGGTTGGGAGCGGCTCATGAGTCTGCTAAATGTGTGACCCTATTCCGAAGAGCCGATTCTTCATTTGCTCGATTGCATTGATGAGCTTGTGTATTTTGGCGCCCCGCCCTTCAGTCGCAGAATGCGCGCGGGAGTCTCGCGGCGCCGCTTTGTTTCCGCAGGTCAGGCAAAAGGCGGCGGATGGTGATGAGCTGAGCAGCTTGAATCTGTTGGGCATCCGGTACGCCAAAGGACAGGGAGTCAAGAGAAATCCCGGTTTGGCGATGCGGTTCTTTCTACGGTCCGCAATTCAAGGCTATACGCCGGCGATGGCGAATGTAGGAACGCTCTACGAGATCGGCGCAATGAGACATTCCGATTTCCGGCGTGCCTATGCCTGGGTACGTGCGGCTTTGCGGTTCGGAGTGCCCGAAGAAGATCAAGATCAGACGGTATTGAAGCTGTGGATGATCGCAGCGCAGCTTGGTCCCGACCGTATTGCAGGCGCCGAAAGGCTGGCGAATGTGATCACCACTCGGCTACTCGAGTCCTGCCAATGCTCCCCAGGGCGAGAACCCGAACAGGCTCTGACGGCTTTCTATGAGGCAGCGTCCCAACTGTGAATCATAGGGTCGTCGCGCCTCTGATTACCCCGACCGACCTCGGTGCGCAAGCATCGGTGGACATAGCGGGCAGCATGAATGCGATTCTGGCAGACGTATTCGCGCTATACCTGAAGACCAAGAATTTCCACTGGCACATGAGCGGGCCTCACTTTCGCGACTATCACCTATTGCTCGACGAGCAGGCCGATCAGCTATATGCAATGACGGACCCCATTGCGGAGAGGATTCGAAAAACCGGCGGCTCCACGTTGCGCTCCATCGGGCACATCGCGCGCATTCAACGAATCATTGACAACGACGCGGACTATGTCGATCCACTCGACATGCTCGCGGAACTTCGTGACGACAACCTCACGCTGGCGGCACGGCTGAGAGAGGTACACGACGTGGTCGATGAGCTGCGTGACATCGCGACCGCGAGTCTGCTTGAAACTTGGATCGATGAAACCGAGCGGCGCACATGGTTCCTGTTCGAATCCAGCCGGCGAGTCGATTAGACTTCCCCCCTATCGGAGGGTCGCGTTATCCAAGATTCGGACACTTGGGCGGCGTCCCCGGACGCGACAACCTTGCTTGGGCGGACCGTCTGAGCAACCCTTCAGCCGAGGTCCATAACGCGCCATCTCTGGCGCAGCCCATGGCGAAATTGAACAACGCTCGCATGCGTTCGGGTTTTAGATCGAACAGACCGTTGTACGAATAGTCGTCGGGAATCGCCGTCACCTGAAAATTCATGTCGTTTTGTCGCGCTAGCGCCAAGGCGGCCAACACCGCAGCACGTGTGCTGCTGTGCAGCGACGCCTCGAGTCCTCGCTTGACAATAGCTGCGGTTCGCAGCGGAGTGGTCACTACAGGTGCACCATATTGACCGTTCGCGAGAACGTAGATGTTCGTCCCGCGAAACGCGCGGAGCTCGGTGGGTAATACCGACGCGATTTCAGGTGCTATGAACACCGATGCCGTCGTGCTTCCATCGACATGCATCTCTTCGGTACTCGTCCCTGTTGTTTCAACGGGGATCATCACCGGCGGAAAGATTCCGGGCACGCTGGCCGAAGCGATCAGCACTTGCCGGAATAGTGTCAGGGCGCGCTTGCCGCCGGTCATCGCGATCAAGCCCATATCCCAGATGACGGTACGCTCGCCATCGAGATCCGTTGTCGCGACCAACAGCATTCGCCCTTTGGCGGCCTCCGCGGCGATGGCTCGCACCATATCCTCCGTCGCGTATTCATTGACTAAATCGGAGAGCGGTTTGCCTCGAAAGAGGCTGGAACCAAAGAACAATCCTGGCCAGTGAAATCGCAGCAGGTGCGCGGACTCGCGTCCGGAGAACGATTTCGTAAGCTGCGCATCCCAGTCAGGTCCCAGGAAGGCGAAGGGCGCCGTCAGTGCTCCCGCACTGACTCCGGTCACCAGCTGGAATTCAGGACGTGTCCCGGCTTGCGTCCAACCTACCAGGGCACCCGCGCCGAACGCGGCGCCCGCGCCGCCGCCCGAGAGCGCCAACACATTGATCGGGCGCCCACGCGAAGCGTTTTGGACGCGTTTGAGCACCTGGGCCGAGCTCTGTTCAAACGACTGCTGATCCAGAGTGACGATACGAACGGCACTGGAAAAGCCCACGGGTGCCGGGTCGTCGTGCGAGTAGATCGGAGCGGGCCGCCGTGGAGCGGTGCTACAGGCGGCCACGCTGGCGGCGCTGAGCACCATGACGAGGAGCAGTTCGCACCGCGATCGTCTACGGAGAGCGCTGGTTTCTGCGTCCATGTGGCAGGGAGGATTATTTGGTGCTCCGGTTGTCTATGCTGAGCGCTCCCGCGCCAAATGCCACGATCTGGAGCAGTCCGCCGGTTATCATCACGTTCTTGAGAAAGTGGATCATTTGGTTCTGGTCGGCAAAGTTGCTGTGGAATGATGCCGCGGTCGCAAGCGCAAACAGGGCGAGCACAGTTGCGACGATGCGAGCCCGGAAACCGGCGATAAGCAACAGGCCGCCGCCCAACTCGACAATGACGGCGACAGGGAGAGCCAAAGACGGCAGCGGCAGGCCCGCGGCACGAATCATTTCGGTGGTCGGGCCGATGGCTGCTAGTTTGCCGAGGCCACTCATAGCGAAGGGCAGACCGATCAATAGGCGGCCGGCGAACGGAACATATCGGATAGCATTCATGCTTTACTCCTGTGTGATGGGTGAGATCCGCGCGCGCGGCGCCAGCCGCGGGAACAGCTTCAGCGCGTTTTCGGCAAGGACGGCGCGGCTTCCTTTGTTGTCGAGCTCCGGGCTCGTCTCGACCTCGTGGCGGCAGGCAACGGCCAGGTCCCGGCGAAGATACGGATAGTCGGAGCCGAACAGCACCTGGCCCATGCCGACCACTGAACGAAGCATCCGCAGGACAGGCGGCCGCCACGACAATGCGGTGTCCCAATAGAGCCTGCGAAGCGTGTCCGCCGCGGTCCCGCGCTCTTCCGCACCAGGGATTACGTTCATCTCGTCGACGATTGAGAAGCGTGTCGCCAAATAGGGAATGGTTCCGCCGGCGTGGGAAAAAATGTATTTCACGTTCGGGGTGCGCGCGAAGGTATTTCCATAGTGTAGTTGCGCCAGCGCCCGCGTCGTGTCGGCAGTAAAATCGATCAACGAATCCGGCAGTCCGAGGCGGCGGGCGGCAGGATCTGGGGACGACGTCGGGTGGACGAAGACGACGGCTCCGCGCCTTTCCAATTCGGCGAAGAGGGGCCTGAATTCCGCGGCACCGAGGTAGATGCCGCGCGCGTTGGAAAAAAGCACGACGCCATCCAGCTTGAGGACGTCCAGACCGTACTCGAGCGCGCGCAACGAACCATCGACATCGGGCAACGGAAGTGCCGCGAAGCCGCCAAAGCGGTCGGGATGTTCCTGGATCAGTTCTGCCGACAGCTCGTTCACACGCCGGGCAAGATCGCGGGCGGCGGCATCATCGCCCATATGCACGCCCGGCGTGCTGATGGAGGTGATCGCAACGTCGATCCCGGCGTCATCCATATAGGAAAGCGTGGACTCCTTAGACCAAGGCGCGGGCAAGATGCCGCCGACAGGGCTGTGCGCGTCGTTGGTTGCGCGCCAGAAGACGTCGGGAAGAATGTGGTGGTGAACGTCTACCGTGAAAGTCATGGTTAGTCCTGAGCCCCAACGCGGCTCAGTTGCCGGGTAGACGGAAGACCGTGACCGTGGTATTCCCACCGCCGATTTCGGGAGCGACCAAGTTGTATACCCCTACGAAGCCTGAGACGACCGCCACGTTTTGCACGCCGCGGGCGCTGTAGGTGACGACACCACCACCGGCCGGGCCACCCAGGGCGCTTCGCAGCAATACCTTGCCGGTCTTGGCGTCCAGCGCCAGCAGATCACCGGTCAGTTCGCCGGCGAAAATCACATCGCCCGCGGTAGCGGTCACACCGGCCACCATCGGTTTCGCGGCGTCATAGCGCCATATCTCATGGCCTGTGGAGGCGTCGAACGCAGTGAGGCGTCCCCCGGCGGCTGACCACGGATCGAACTTCGTTTCGCCGCCGAAGTAAAAGGCGTGGGTGTGCTCCTTCTGCGGATCCGGTGCCGTCGCGTCCTTGTTGAACTCCGCACACCAGTCGGTGGCAGGGACGATCAGCATGTTCTGCTTGGCGTAGTATGCGGAGCCGTTCCACTCCTGCCCTCCGAGAGTTCCCGGGCAAACGCGCACCGGCGTCGTGGTTACAGGGGCTTCGACGTTCAGCCGGTTGGTGAACGGAACGCTATAGATGATGTCCTTCGAATTGCGATCCAATAGCCGCAGCAGTCCGTCCTTTCCGGTGCTGGCGATCACATATCGGATCGACCCGTTGATCGTCGTCTTGAACACCGGCGCAACGTGCGACACATCGTAGTCGTGCACGTCGTGGGGTACGAATTGGCGGTACCAAGCGAGATGACCCGTCGTGGCATCCAAGGCAATCAGCGAGTTCGTATATAAATTGTCGCCGGGGCGGTCGTTATCGTAGAGGTCGGGCGCCGCGTTTCCGCCCGGCACGTAGAGCAGGTTCTTGGTCTCGTCAAAGGACATTGGCGTCCAGGTATTGCCACCGCCGTGTTTGCGCGCGGTTGGATTCGGCCCCCAAGTGTCGGCGCCCGGCTCGCCATCGTCGGGCACGATGTTGAATCGCCACACTTGCTCGCCGTCGCTGATTCGGAAAGCGCCCACCCAACCCCGCGCGGCCGTCTCAGCGCCTGCCGGCCCGATGTAGATCAGATTGCCACGAACCAAGGGCGGCATGCTGATGAAGTAGCCCTCCTTCGGATCGGCGATCTGCTTGGCCCAAAGCGTATGGCCGTCCTTGGCGTCGAGCGCCAATAGAAAGCCATCATCGGTACCGCGAAGGATCTTTCCGTCGGCGAGCGCCGCGCCGCGATGCGTGTTCGCCGGCTCGTGCTCGCGCGGCGTCCACGAGCTCGACCAGATCACATGACAATCAGCACCGTCGACGGCAACCGTATAGTGCGCAGTCGTCAGGTACATCCTGCCCGCAGATACGATCGGAGCGGTTTGCGACGGCTCCTTGTCGGGGAATGAGTACGCGCAGGCCTTGACGAGCTGCGATACATTTTTCGCGGTGATCTGCTTTAGGACGGAGTAGCGCGTTCCCGCGAGGTCATGGTCGACATACACCCAGTCGCCGGCGCGTGAGTCACCGGCAACGCCTTGGGGGGACGCAAGGGCGTGCGAGGCGCCAAAGACGAGGACTGGTGCGACGAGGATCGACGTGACTGTCCTCGTCCAGAGCGCCGTGAAATGCGGATGAAGCGTCATACCTAACTCCTGATGCTTTGGAAATGGCCGCGAGGGTTAGCTGATCACCCGAGCCGTCGAATCATCGCGGTTCAGATCGGGTATTGGCGCCGGCCGCTGTGAGAGTTGATCCAAATGAGGTCCTGGAACTCCTTTAGACTGTCAGGACCGGTCCGGCCCCACCCGCTGTCGCGTACTCCGCCCATCGGCGCATGAATCTCGTCGTTCACTGTGGGCGAGTTGACGTTGACGATGCCGGCCAGAATCTTCGGCGCCAGCTCGAACGCGCGATATGTGTCGCCCGCGAGGATGGATGAGGTGAGCCCGTACATGGTGCGATTGGCCGCTTCGACCGCCTGTTCGGGCGTATCGACGACTTCCACCACGACGACCGGCCCGAAGGTTTCCTCATTGGCAACGGCTGTGTCGAGCGGCACATTGCTGAGAATGGTGGGCTGGTAGATCTGGCCCTCGAAGACACCGCCCGTATGCAGCTTGGCCCCCTTGGCGACCGCCTCCTTGACGCGGTCATCGACCAATTTGACCGCGGCGGGTGTGATCAACGGGCCGATGACGGTCTTGTGATCCTGGGGATCGCCGGATGTCAGCGTCTTGGTGCGTGCCGCAAATTTCTCGAGGAACTCCTTCGCAATCTTGCGCTGTACGATGATGCGGCGTGTGTTGAGGCAGATTTGTCCCTGGTGGAAGAAGGAGCCGAACGTCGCAGTGCGGACCGCGTAGTCCACATCCACGTCGTCGAGGATGATCATCGGGTTGTAGCCACCCAGCTCCATTGTCGTGCGCTTGAGCGTTTCGCCGGCGCGCTTCGCGAGCATCTTCGCAGTTTTGACTCCGCCAATGAGGTTGATAACCCGCACATCCGGGCTCTCGAAGAAGACGTCGGCGATATCCGACGCGCCGCCGGGCGCGTGGGTCACCACATTGATGACTCCTGCCGGGAAACCCGCCTCTTCGGCGATCTGCGCAAGAATGATGCCCGCTGAGATCGGTGCCAGTTCGGACGGCTTCACAACAACTGTGTTGCCGGCAGCCACTGGAGAAATGACTGCGCGCCACGACAAGACGTTGGCGCCGTTCCATGGCGTAAAGCTCGCGACCACGCCCAGCGGCCGGCGCACCCCAATGGAGTGACTGCCAGGTATGTTGGTCTCCAGGACCTCGCCCTTGGGCAAGTACATCCATCCGGCTGCCTGCTCGATGGTGGCGGCCACAAGGTCTTGCTGGAACGTGGCGAAGGAGATGGTGCTGCCCGTTTCAATGGCCAGAATATCGGCGATCTCGGCGCGGCGGCGTTTGACGATCTCGGCCGCCTTGAAGAACAGCCTTGCTCGCTCGGCGGGAGTCGTCTGCGACCAACCGGGGAATGCCCTGGCGGCAGCGTCAACCGCCAGCTTCGCTTCCGGTCGGCCTCCCGCGGCGACGCGTGCATACAGGCCGCGATCGTAAGGCCGAAAAACGTCGAACAGCTTGTGATTTTCGGCCGTGCGCCATTCGCCACCCGCAAAGTACCGATATTCCTTGATGTCCTTCACTTTGTTGATGTCATTCACTTCGGTTACCTCCTACTCGAGTACAGGCGATGTAAGCACGCGGCGCGGCATCAAATGCTAGTCGCCCCCGAGGCGCGTTGATTGCGCTCTCCTGACGCGAGTTGTGCCAATGACGCATGGGCTGGGGATCGGGTGAATTCCGGGTGCGAATGCGCCTAGAATGGGCTGTGAGGAGTAACGCTTACACGGGCTCTATGCCTCAGGAACCGGCCGCGCCAGCTATGAATGACTCGCTCGAGGCACGGTTGCAAGCCACTCTCAATGTGATTCCGGCGAACACGTGGTACGCGGCGCCGACCGGCGCTCTCACCTTCGTCAATGCACGGGGCGCCGATTACATGGGGCTGCCGAAGGATCATCCCCTTCGGTTCGGGATCGACACGGGCGCCGCCTGGGACTCCCATATCCCGCTGTTGCATCCGGACGATCACGACGAGGCACGCCGGACGTGGTCAAACACTCTCAGAACCGGCTCCGCAGGTGAGAACATCTTCCGAGTACGCAACGCTGAAGGAGGATATCGATGGCGTATCAGCCGCGTCGAACCTCTTCGGGCAAGCGACGGAACATTGCTCTATTGGATTGGTATTAATTTTGATGTCGAAGAACTCAAGCAGGCGGAATTCTATCTTGCCGAGGCACAGCGGCTTGCGCACGCCGGTAGCTGGGCATTCGACGCTACCGGTTTCGAGAATTGGTCTTCCGAGCTGTTTCATATCCATGGGCTAAAGCCCGGCCGTAAAGCGCCGAGCATCCCCGAATACATCTCGCTCGTGCATCCCGAAGATCGCGAATTCGTGGCGCAAACAATCCAAATCATGCTCACCGACCACACCCCATTCGACTTTACCAAGCGAATCGTGCGTCCCGACGGCGCGGTTCGCCATGTTCGCTGCGTAGGGACGCCGGGGCTCAACGGTCGTGGATTTGTGGGAACCGGGATAGACGTGACCGAACAAGAGGAATTGACGCGGGCGCTGCGCAAGAGCGAAGAGGAGCTTCGTTTGGTCGTCAACGGCATCGGCGCTCTGGTAACGACGTACACCGCCGATGGCGAACTCGAGTTCGGCAACCAACAGGTTCTGGAGTTCTTCGGAATGACTCTAGAACAATTGAAAGACTGGCGTAACAACGGCAACATTCATCCGGATGATCTCGATCGCGTAGCTGCGTGTTGGACGCACTCTCTCGCCACGGGAAAGCCGTACGATGATGTCCACCGTTATCGCCGCTTCGACGGCACCTACCGATGGTTTAGCTCACGTGGGCGCCCGTGGCGTGATGGCGAGGGCCGTGTCATCCGGTGGTATGTGCTGCTTACCGACATTGATGAAAGCCAGAAGGCGAAAGAAAAGCTCGAGGAACAGGAGAAGGAGCTGCGGCAAGTACTCGACTTAGCCCCGCAAATGGTGGCGGTATTCGGAGCCAACCGAGAACGCCTTTACGCGAACAGCGTAGCGCTCAACTACGTAGGTGCCACCCTCGAGGAGTGGCGACGGAAAAGCATTGGATATGAGTTGCATCCGGACGATGCTGAGCGCGTGAGGGCGGGGGCTGCGCGTGGATTGTCGACTCGCGCAGCTTACGAGCTCGAGGTGCGCGTCCGCAGAGGTGATGGAACGTACCGCTGGTTCCAGGCGCGTTACAACCCGATGTGCGTCGATGGGGGACAGCCGTTGCGCTGGTATGTGGCGACTACGGACATCGACGATCGCAAGAGAGCCGAGGAGCAGCTGCAGCGGGAAAACGTTGCCCTGCGGGAGGAAATCGACAAGACCTCGATGTTCGAGGAGATTGTCGGCACTTCTCCCGCGCTGACCGCCGTACTTTCGCGCGTATCCAAGGTGGCCGGCGTCGATTCGACGGTGCTGATTTCCGGCGAGACAGGCACCGGCAAGGAACTCATCGCCCGCGCCATCCACAGGCGATCCGGCCGTTCCTCGAGGGCCTTCGTCGCCGTGAACTGCGCCGCCATTCCGCGCGATCTGATTGCCTCCGAACTCTTCGGCCATGAAAAGGGCGCGTTCACGGGAGCCACGCAACGGCGAATCGGCCGCTTCGAGCTGGCCAATGGCGGGACCCTATTTCTCGACGAGGTGGGCGAATTGTTGCCCGACACGCAGGCGGCTCTGCTCCGGGTATTGCAGGAACGGGAACTGGAGCGTGTCGGAGGAAGCGAGGCTATTCACGTCGACGTTCGCGTCATCGCCGCCACGAATCGTGATTTGATCGATGCGGTCGCCGCTGGGAGTTTCCGCCAGGATCTCTTTTATCGATTGAACGTCTTTCCGTTGGAAATGCCCTCGTTGAGGGAACGGAAACAAGACATCCCCGTGCTGGTGGAGTACTTCATCCATCGCTACGCGCGGAAGGCAGGGAAGTCATTTCGGCGCGTCAACAAGCAGACGCTCGATCGCCTTCAGTCTTATCCGTGGCCGGGAAACGTGCGTGAGTTGCAAAACGTGATCGAGCGTTCGGTGGTCGTGTGCGACGGCGACGAATTCACGGTGGACGAGAGTTGGCTGTCCACGAAAGTCGCGGTCAAGGGCTCGCACGCGCTGCCGGGCACGTTGGCTGCTCACGAGAAAGCGCTCATCGAGGGGGCGCTGCGTGCGAGCGGCGGACGGGTGTTCGGACCGTCAGGGGCCGCGGCACGGCTTGGGATTCCTCGTTCGACACTCGAATCGCGAATACGCGCGCTCAAGATCAACAAGAAACGCTTCCGGCCCCGGCCCGCCAAAAATTAGCCGGTGATTGTCCAGTTTCTCGCCATTGGCGAGATTTCGCCACGGCATCGACCCGCGAGGGGCTTCAAATTCAATGACTTGAAACTGGCCCAGGAATTGCACCGTCCGGCGCAGGAGTGGCAAAAATCCCATGCTGAAGGTCCAACGCACGGCAAACGGCAAGGTGGTCTTCGTTGTAAGCGGTCGCCTCGAAGCCGACAGCTTGTGCGAGTTGGCCGCTCTGCTGGCGCTGGAGTCGTCGGCGCGGGCCGTCATCCTGGAACTCAAGGATCTTGATCTCGTGGATCGTGACGCTGTTGGCTTCCTACGGGCATGCGCAGAGAAGGGTATCGAGCTTCGCAACTGTCCGCAGTACGTCCGAATCTGGTTGGCGAGCGATGCCGAGACTGGGGGCACATGAAGAACGACGAAAGGGGGGCCTTCGACTACCCCACTCCAGACGGTCAAGAGATGAATGCGTATATAGGTACGCTGGTCGCGCCGGAAACGCCGCTGCACGAGCCGTCGACACATGAGCTGTCGGTCGTTGCAGCGCAGCTCATCGAAGCGGCATGCAGAGCTCGCGACGGTGACCGTGAAGCGACAAGGGCGCACATTGCGTACGCGGTCGCGCTCCTTCGCGGAAAGCCGAGCCTCGGCCCGAGTGGCATCCAGGTGTCATCCAATTTGGAGACCCGCGTCGCACGCGGAGGTCTCCCGGCATGGCAGACGCGCAAAATCTTCGCACATGTGGAAGCCAACCTGTGCAGAAAGATTCCCATTAGAGAGCTCGCGCGGCTCCTGGGCCTCAGCGCGAGCCACTTCTGCCGCGCGTTCAAATGCACGATCGGTGTTTCGCCGCGCGACTATGTGCTGCGCAGGCGCATCGAGGTAGCCCAGGGATTGATGCTGACGACGTCCGAGCCCTTGAGCTCGGTTGCGCTAAAGTGCGGCATGTGTGATCAGGCGCACTTCACCCGGTCTTTCCATCGCATAGTCGGCGAGACGCCGTACGCCTGGCGCCGCACCCGGCAAGGCTCGCTGCTTGTAGACTGAATGCTTCCGCAATCGCAGCTCGCGGGCGAGGTTGACAAGCGATCTACCTCCAACTAAAAGAGTAATGGAGATTCGGAAAATCACCGCGGCCGCGTGGTTGAGCGCTTCTTCCATACAAGTCGGAGCCGAAGAGTCCAATTGGAAACATGTGTCCAAGGATAGACTCCTGTCGTACGTCACTAATGGGACAAACCGTGCAAGGTATTGCGATAGGCGGCCGCCTCGTCGTCTTAGGTCTGGTGCTGCTCGCCGGCTGTGGGCATAAGACCCCGCCGTCGGCCCCACCACCACCGAAAGTCTCGGTCGTCACCGTGCAAGCTCAGGCGGTGCCGATCACCACCGAGCTTCCCGGACGCGTGACGGGCTACCGTACCGCCGATGTGCGACCGCAGGTCAACGGCGTCATTCTGAAACGGCTGTTCGTTGAGGGCGGCGACGTCAAGGCGGGGCAGCAGCTCTATCAGATCGACCCGGCCCCCTACCAGGCCCTGTTCGATGGCGCCGTCGCGGCGGATGCTTCCGCCCGGGCACTCGCGGAACGATACAAGCCGTTGGCCGAAGCGAATGCAGTCAGCAAGCAGGATTACGACAATGCCGTGGCCTCTCACCTGCAGGCGCAGGCGGCGGTGGAGACGGCACGCATCAATCTGGTCTACACCCGAGTGCTGTCGCCGATCACCGGCCGTATCGGCCGATCGCTGATCACGGAAGGGGCGCTGGTCACCGCCAATCAAGCCACCGCCCTCGCCACCGTCCAACAGCTCGACCCGGTGTACGTGGATGTGACCCAACCCACCACGACCCTGCTGCGCCTGCAAAGGGAGGCCGCCGCGGGAATGCTCAAGCAAAACGAGGCGGGTAAGGCTCAGGTGCGGGTACGGCTGGAAGATGACAGCGACTACGCCCACCCCGGCACATTGGAGTTTTCCGAAGTGACGGTGGACGAGGGCACGGGCTCGGTCACGCTGCGGGCGCTGGTGCCCAATCCCGAGCGTCTACTCCTGCCGGGCATGTTCGTGCGCGAAGAAATCCAGGAAGGCGTGCGTCAGGGTGCGCTGCTGGCGCCGCAGCAGGGCATCAGCCACGATCAGAAGGGCGAGCCCACGGCACTCGTGGTCGGTGCGGACAATACCGTCGAGCTGCGGACCCTCAAGACCGATCGCGCCATCGGCGATCAATGGTTGGTGACTTCGGGGCTCAAGCCCGGGGATCGCGTCATCGTCGAGGGGATCCAGTCGGCGAAGCCCGGGGCCAAAGTAGCGCCCGAGGAGTACCGGCCGCCGGACGACAAGGCGGCGCAGCTACGCGCTGCGACCGTTCAGGCGTCCGCACACTAGGCACCGGCCATGGTCAACTTCTTCATCGACCGCCCGGTCTTTGCCTGGGTACTCGCCATCGTCGTCATGCTGATGGGCGCGCTTGCCGTCACCACGCTGCCGATTGCGCAGTATCCACCCATCGCCCCGCCCGCCATCTCCATTCAGGTGACCTATCCCGGCGCGTCGGCCGACACCGTACAAAGCACCGTCACACAGGTCATCGAGCAGCAGTTGAGCGGCATCGACCATCTGCTCTATTTCGGCTCCGAAAGCGATGCCACCGGGAACATGACCATCACGCTCTACTTCGAGCAGGGTACCAATCCCGACATCGCCCAGGTGCAGGTGCAGAACAAGCTCCAGCTCGCCACCCCGCTGCTGCCGCTCGAAGTGCAGCAGGAGGGGCTGCGCGTCGTCAAGGCCACCCGCAATTTTCTCCTCATCATCGGCTTCTACTCGAGCGATGGTTCGATGAAAAGCGAGGACGTGAGCGACTACATCGCCTCCTACGTCCAGGATCCGGTGAGCCGCACGGCCGGAGTCGGTGACTATCAACTGTTCGGCGCCCAGTACGCGATGCGCATCTGGCTGGATCCGGCGAAGCTCAATAACTATGGGCTCACCCCGACGGACGTCAATAACGCGCTGCAGGTGCAGAACCTGCAGGTTCCTTCCGGGGAGCTGGGGGGGCTCCCTTCCGTGAGAGGACAGCGCCTCCACGCAACCGTCATTGGCCCCGAGCGCCTCACCAGTGTGGAGGCGTTCGGCCGGGTGCTGCTCAAGGTGAACACCGACGGCTCGCAGGTGCGGCTCCGGGACGTCGCCCGCATCAGCCTCGGTGCCGAGAGCTATGCGATCCACACCGAGTACAACGGCCACCCGGCGGCCGGCCTCGCGGTCAAGCTCGCCCCCGGAGCGAACGCTCTGGACACCGCCAAAGCGGTGCGCGCGACCATGGACAAGCTCGCGCCGTTCTTCCCGGCCGGCCTCAAGCTCGTTTATCCCTACGACACCACGCCGTTCGTGCGCGTCTCCATCGACGAGGTCGTGAAGACGCTCTTCGAGGCGATCGTGCTGGTGTTTCTGGTGATGTACCTATTCCTGCAGAACTTCCGGGCTACGTTGATTCCAACCATCGCCGTCCCCGTTGTGCTCCTGGGCACCTTCGCCGTACTCGCTGCCGCGGGATACTCCATCAACACGCTCACTATGTTCGGCATGGTGCTCGCCATCGGCCTGTTGGTGGACGATGCGATCGTCGTCGTGGAGAACGTCGAGCGCGTGATGGAGGAGGAGAAGCTCTCACCGAAGGA